>Ga0209654_1000004_pt1 | contig 307247 bp, 293 predicted proteins | sample SaaInl1SG_22_DNA_FD_184646 | JGI IMG/M metagenome (GOLD analysis project Ga0209654, IMG submission 184646) | Marine microbial communities from expanding oxygen minimum zones in the Saanich Inlet - ESP_161SG_22_DNA (SPAdes) (version 2) | ecosystem: Environmental > Aquatic > Marine > Intertidal... | reverse complement strand
ATAAGAGCTCACATCTATATTAAAATATCTACCAGTCCACATGGCCTCAGATTTTGAGAGTCTGTAGACATCCCCTTGATTCCATCTTCCTGATACATGGTTTGTTATAACATCATTTATGAGGACTCGCTCACCAGGTTTGAGGTCTTTTGGTACTATGTAAGCTGCAAAAGGGCTAAAGAACTTCGAAGGGTTTTTATAAGTCCAATCAACTAATGTTTTCCATTCCCATCCATGACCTTCTCTAAAGTCTCCTATTGTAATAATTTCTCCCGTTTTTCTATGTTGAAGCTTTTTATATTTCACCTTAAACTCATCATTCACTTCAGCTCTTAGTTCAATTAATTTTAACCCCATCTCTTTAGCTGCATTAATAGCTGTCTCACCACGGATTGTTCTTATCACTCTAAGACCATCACTCATCTCATCAAAAAACTTATCTGTAAGGATTTTCATGTACTTACAGTCAGGACACTCATCAAATGTGTTAGCATAAACAAAGTTACACTCTTTACAGCTTAGCTCATCCCTTTTTGTTTTCGATTGAGCATTATCACCAAATATTTCTAAGAGTCTTTTGAACAGCATTAATGGACTATTTTAACGTTATCTTGGTTTAAACTTAGCTTTAAACATGCTTGTGGGTCTTGTGTCAACAAATGTTCTATTTCTGCATCACTGAGATGTTCTGTATCATGTATTGTTTTATCACAATGAGAACACGCTCTGGTGTTTGATCCATTTTCTGTCATATTCTTCCACATTACACTAACAGGACAGTGTAAACGCTTTAAAAACGTTCCAGAATCAGTGTATAGCTCTTTATTTGATGGGTTTATTTTCATTTTTTATTTTCAGTAAACTCATGTTTAAAATAGGTGATCGTTACCTAACAAAAAACACTAAGCAATTCAACATTCTTCTAGTAGGTTAAAATACTCACACATACTCTTTTGCAATTTTTGGCTTTTAGCATTGGCTTTTTTTTCTATTCAAAAACAGGCTTGCAATAAGTCCAATTCCGATAATCACATCAACAATATTCCATATTTCCCTTCCAAGCGCAATTTTAAAAAAGGGTTGAAAGAGTATAGCAAGTCCACCGTAAATTATCATTTCAGTTTTTTTGTTTTGTTCATTTGCTTTAAAAGCTAAAATACCAAAACCTATTAAGGCTACGAACCTAACAAGTTGGTAATAACCATATGGCATATCCAATAGACATAAAAATAATAGAACAGCTAATATCAGTTTTATAATTATTGTCATATCTATCTATATAATGGCATTTCAGGATAAGGTATAAATTCATCTAATAATGGTGTTAGTCCTGTTTTTATTGCAAACACAAATGACAATAGTATAGTTGAGAATAATATTATGGAGTTCAAATTGTCATTGGTGACTTCCATAAAAATACTTTCGCCTTTGCTAAATAAACTAAAAAGCAACGTTGACAACCAAAAAAGCACAATGAAAACAAGTAAAGTAATACCTAAAAAAATACAATAAAATGATATTTCTTTTAATACTAAACTATTACCTTCTAATTGACTTGGAAGAATTTTAGTGAGTGTTTGAAATGTATTAATTAATTCACTCAATAAAAGGCCAAGCGCTAAGAACAAAACACCTTTAAAATATGAAACACTTATTGGGTTTTCATTTTCTGATAGTTTAGTTTTTAATTTGGATTTCACAAACCCATTCAACAAAAACAGAGATACTGCCGTACTTAAGACTATGGCTAAAAGAGTTAAAATATTGATCATATAGATAGTTTTTTATTTGATATTAATGAAACATTCCAAAACCTCATATCTGATATTTCACGAGAAATAATGCCAGGTGGAATGCCTTGAGTTGTTGTTTCCCAAACAACATATTTTATTCCGTTAATTGGTTTTGAAATTCCTTTGAATGGTAAATTAATGCCGATTATTGAATGTTTGTAAAGTTCACTTGATAACATTACAACATCGTAGTTGTAGTGGTTAAAAATTGTAAAAAGTAAGAGTGTCCGAGTGTCGCAGTCTCCTTTTAAAGTTGATATGAACTCCACAGGTGTTAGCAGGCCGTATTTCGTAAAGCCTTGACAATCTCCATTTTCTGCTAAATATTCTTTGATAAAAGTGTCATTATAGATATTAGCATTACAAGCATCACCTAAGATGAGTGAATAAGGAATGTCTTGTATTAATGATACTACAACCTCTGCAAATTCAATTTTGTTCAGTTTTTTTTCAGCTTTTAAACTATCTAATGTTGAATAAACTAAGTCCAATTTATTTACATCATAGTCATAAATTGTTGAAACAATTTTATTATATTGAGATGTGCTGTTTAGAGGAATTGAAAGATTATTTCTCAATTGATTGGCATCTTTGTAATCTGAAATACGCATTTTCAGGTCTGCTACATAAAGATTGTTGGAATAATCCTCCCAAATTCTATGATGTGTGATTATGCTATCACCTAAAATAGGATTATCTTCTATTTCTGAGACTTCTTTCACATCATCTTCAGTATTTGTTCTCTTTATGTTTGGATATTTTAATGTATTAGTTATTGTTGATATAATGCCAAATACTATTAGTAATAAAAGGCCAAAACCAGCAAGTCTAAAAACCCATTTGAAGATGCTAACAATAACATTATTTAATAAGGACAATAAATAAATTACTCCCAATAAAATAGTGATTGGTAAAATAACTTTCCAACCAAAAATTAGAAGCGGAATAATAATAACAGCTCCAATTATTATTTGAAATAGCAATCCCAAAGCTTCCCAAAATGAAAAACTTGAACTGCTTTTACTTGATTGTTTTACCCAAGGACCCCAATAAGTGGATTTATCTGAATTATAATATTCCCAGCGCTTGTAGTCGCCATCAACTTCTGAATTTCCGGTTTGCTTATTAGTTTTAACTTTGTCAGCGGACAAACTTAATTTCTTCGGTATTTCTACCTCAATATATTCTGTATCGTAGTGCTTTAAATATCCAGAAATATGACCAGTAATATCGCCAAAAACTTTATTCGCCTCATATACCTGATTTGAGAGCGTATAATCACTTAATTTTTTATTATTTAAATTGACATTGTAAATTTTGGTGACTCCTTTTTCATCAGTTATTTCAAGTGGTAAATTGTCTGGTAGTTGTGTGAGAAAATTATCAATTTCTTGAAATGCTTCTGGCTCTCCGGTCTCCCAATGCCTTACATTAAATTCATTTTTTGTGGTAGTGATGTCGCCAGAAATTACTTCAAGGTCATAAAAATTTTCGTGCTTGACATCTGATTTTCTTGGATCAAAATAGCCAATAAACTTGCCTTTGAACTTACCTTGAATGTAAGTCCTTCTTTCAATATGATTTTCTATGGTTTCATATTTAGGCATATAAGCTATCTAATAAATCGTCCTCTTTGAGTAACTCTTTTTTGTTCTCTTTCCTTTTTGTATTGAATGGTGCATCAGAATAATGTTCATCGTAATGCAAATCAAGACCGTATTTGTAATTAAATATTTCGTTATACTTTTCTTTAAATAACTCATATTCATATTTTACAAGATGAGATTCAACATAATGTTTAGTCTTGTAGAAAATACTGTCTTTATGGATAAAAATTTTAAGATACGTTGGAATAATAAAAAGTATGAGGATAAATACCGTTATAGACCAACTTATTGGATACTTTTTATTTAAAATAATAATGCCTTGAATGTAATAGTTTGATTTACTTACCAACTTTTCCATAGAGGTTGTTAAAGTTAATTTTTTCCTTTCTCTATCTTCAATTAATCTCGAATAAAACTCATCGTTACTTCCAGTCAATAACTTTTTGTATTCCTGAATTTCTTTATCAAGATACTCGTGTGTTAATTGAGTATATCGCTTGATTTTTTCTTGCTTAAAGACTTGAATATCTTGTGCTAACGGTTTAGAGAAAATTAAACTCTCAATAGGTTTTGACACAATTATGGATATAAAGGCAATGAAAATTAATCGAATACTTACAGATATAAAACGAGCAGTTTTATTTGGTATGTAGGGAAATCCAGTTTTTGATAATGTGTAAAGTAAGAATAAATAAATGTTGGTAATCATCCACGCAAAAAATAAACCGATAACTATACCTATCCATAGATTTTGAAGTAAACCTGTAAATGCCAAAAAGCAACTAACAAAACATAAGCTAAAGATTATCGAAACAAGCACACCAATTCCAGTAAATCGACTTCTTGTCGATTTATTACATTTTGCAATAACATTCTTGTCATCACCAGAAAGTGTCCAAAAAAACCTTCTAAGGTTCATTTTAATCAAATTGTATTAGCTTTCAGATTTGATGAAAGATTCTGGGTTATCATCTATTTTTTTCATCATATCTTCTTTATACTTCGATATGGCATATTTGGTTAATTCCTCTTGTGCTTTTAGTAATTCTTTCTTTTCTAATAATAGTTTTTCAGATTCTAAATGCTTAATCAAGTCTCGCTCTTGCCCATTTTTATCCTTATGGTAGTTGTATTGAATGTAGATACCTTGTTCTGCCTTGATTAATTCTTGGGTATTCTGTTTTAAGAAGTCGTAAGGTGATTTGATTAGCATTAGTTTAAAGAAAATAGGCGTTAACTCAATGGCTAAGAAGAGTAGTGTTATAAAAAGAGAAATCCAAAAGCCAGCTATTTTGTGCGCAAGTTTAATTCTTTCCAACAAACCATCAAGTCCTGAAGCTACAACTTCCGCATTGTCGATGTCCTTTCTTTTGCTTATTTCAAATTGTTTTATGCTTTCATAAGAATCTTCTATAAGTGGGATATTTTTATTTTTGAGTATTTTAATTTGAGAATCTAACCTTTTCATTTGTTCTTCGATTTTGCGAGCTTCCTTTCCATATCCACCAGGACCACGTTCACCACCCATTTCGTCAGCAAGTAAATTCTCTAATTCAACATATCTTTGTTCTTTAATTTGAATTTCATTTTCATGCTTTTCAATTTTTTCCTTTTCACTATTTATTCTATCAACATAAATTGCTTCTATTTCGGATATATATTCTTGTTGCTTTTTCATTTGTGCTGAGTGAAGCTCAGCATCAATCTCAGATTTAAACATTCTAATTTCAACTGGTTTAGATATAGTTAGAGCAATTATTGCACCCATAAGTAGACGAGGAATTGCACCTTTAAGTTCTCCCCAAGTAATTGCCTCTGTACCATCACCTGTTCCTGTACTTGAAACAATAAATCTGTCAAGATTAAAAATCATTAAGCCCCAAAAAACACCAAAGATTATTGAGAGCAAAGATGTTGTCCAACTTACGGTATTTGCTTCGATTGCTGACCCTCTTGGTTCAAAAATTGTGTAGAACGCATAACCACCAGCTAAGGCAGCCATAAGTCCAGTTGCGACAATTATTCCTCCAAGACACATATATTTTACTTGGTCAGAATAAGTTGAACGTTCTAATATGTAGCTGTCGCCACCAGCTGCCTTCCAAAAGAAGCGCATAATTTTTGAAGGTTCAGGGCTTTTGTAGAAGTCTCTTTCCATACGATTTATTGATTTATTGGATAGTTAGATTTTATAAATGGCTCAAAATCCACTCTTAATTTTTGAGATAAGATTTTAGGTTGATTTAGTTTAATTTTTTTGGGAATTTGATATGCATAAGAATCATTAAGCGTTTTCTTCAAGTCTTCCCTAATCAAAGGAACTGAACTTAAATTCGATAAATTGGTTTTGGATGAAAAAGTGGTTAATACTGAAGGCGAGGTTGATTCTATGGTAATTTTCTTGGTTTGCTTTTGTCCACCAATACCATTAAAAGTAATTTCTAAGTCATTGATTTTATTTTCTAATTTTACTTTTTGGTGCGATAAGTTACCAGGTAAAATAGCCACGTTTGAAATGGTTATTCTATGACAACCAACAACGTTCCAATTTAATTCGGTTTCATTTCCTCTAACAGTTAATTTAGTTGAATAAATAAAATGTTCAACGTTTAGTTTTTTTGCGAAAAATAAATTTTTAACAAACAGAAAAGAACACAATAAATTAGTGTAGAGGAATTTTATTTTAGTTTTGATGGTTATATTCATTCAGTTTGATTTATCAATTTAATTTAAGTCAATTTACGGCTATTTTCATTTTGCTATATTTTCCACATTTGCATTTATTCAGCGTTGGCTAGAAACAGCTTTTTTGGTTTTTCTAGAGTTTGATTCCGCTATGGTAAAAACTAAATATACTGTTTTTACACTGACTTTTTTTATTACAAATATTCAATTTAGGTCCAATTTACATTACTAAAAACGGTTTTACGTATGGCTTATGGAGGTTTTAAAGTTAAGTAAACCAAAGCTAACTAATGATCGAAAACCTTAATTTCTGCCGTTCATCCGCCATAAGCTATATGCTGTGTTAGCAAATATTATTCTTCAAGGACAATCAATAACATATATCCTAATCGTACGGTTGTCTTCATAAAAATCTATTACATAATTTATTCCTGACATATATCTACTTACGTAATTATATCTTACCATTTGACCAGTTGTTTCATCCTGTATATTGACTTCTCCACCCCAACCATGACCTTCTATCTCTTTTAAAAAATCGTTGAATAAAACTTCGTCTACACCTACACGAGCTGTCCAATACTTACAAGACAATAATCCTTTTTCTTGTTTAAATTGAGTTGCTATATACTTAAGATTTGAGGGAAATTGTGTTTTAAAGTTAGTGGAGAGAACTTCTTTAAACCTAGAATCTTCAAATTCTTGGGTAGGGTTTAGAATTGTTAGTGTCAAAAGAAAAGCTACAAATGCAAAAATGATATTTATAAGAATCGAGAATGCTATAATTTTAAAATTTCTTTTCCGTCTAAACAGAAAAAAACCTATAATAACAGGTAGAAAAAAGAGTATGGTTAAAGTTATTGATATTAATATATTGTTCATTTTTCAATATTTTATGTCACCAAAATATAAGCAAAAAATTAAATTTAAAACAAATCTTCAATTTCTGGGACTAAGTATTTTAAAAACCTTAAAGTCTAAAAGAAAAAAAAATCCTATAATTGAAAGTCTATAACTTTGCATTTTTAAATTGATTAATGTAATGACTAATATAGTAAATTAGTTGTAATTAATTTACAGGCTATATGTACAATCCACAGCTAGCCCTCAAAAAAGAAAACGATCTTAAAATCAATATGGGGGGTATGGTTTTTTGGCCTTTAGCTGGAATTTTTGGCGTTTTTCTATGGTTTATTCAAGTTTACCGTACTAATCACCATTATGATATTTTGTTTTTTTGAGTTTATTTGACTTTTATTGCTCTAGTTTGGTGTGAATTTGATACAATTAATACATAAGTTATTGATTATCAGTATATAATAATTTCTGTATCGGGAAATAGATTTTTTCACTCCTATTTTTCATTTTTATTGGTCTAAGTTGTCAATTGAAATATAATTCAACTTCTTAAAAACTCTAAATTAGACTACTTCTATTTGATTTTTTTTATAGTTTTACATCACCAAATCAAACATTATATGAACACAATAAAACACTACCTAATTTTGAGTGTCGTCTGCATTTTTAGCAATGGGGTTGCACAGACTTTTACGAATCCCATTGCAGATCTACCCGATCCTTTTATAACCTACATTGATGGGTATTATTACTACACTGGAACTACAGGCGTTGATGTGTCTTTAAAAATGTCAAAGACACTAGAAGGACTAAAACAAACGCCTTCCGTTAGGCTTTTTGGTCCTGGAGATCCTGGAGCACAACAAGGACATTATTGGGCACCAGAAATATTTAAGCTGGACGGAAAATGGTACATCTACTATTCGGCAGCACAGCAAGGTACTAATACATTTAGCATGAGAACCTATGTTTTAGAAAATACGTCAAACGGCCCAATGAAACCTGCTAATTGGACATTTAAAGGAAAAATTTACTCCCCTAGTGCCGATTATTGGGCTATAGATGGAACAGTTTTAGAACTTGCAGGAACACGCTATTTTTTATGGTCTGGTGTAGATTGGCTTACTCATTTTACTAATTCTGACAAACCACAAAGAAATTACATTTCAAAAATGAGTAATCCGTGGACCTTAACTGGGTCGAGAACTATGCTCACTAGTCCTAGTGCCTCAGAACTACTAAATAAGAATTTTGTAAATGAAGGTCCAGAAGTGCTACACAAAAATGGCAAAGTGTTTATGGTTTACTCTTCTAATGGCTGTAATACACCATATTATCACTTGAAGATGATTTCTATTGATGACACTAAGGATCCTCTGGTTGCTAGCAATTGGATAAGCCATGGAACAGTATTCAGTAAAGATGCTAGTGTGAGCAGCTATGGAACAGGGCATCATTCGTTTTTCAAATCACCGGATGGCACAGAGGATTGGATTGCATATCATGCAACACCTAAATCTACTGGAGATTGCGGAGCCACAAGAACACCCAGAGCAAAAAAAATAGCATTTGCTGCAAATGGCACCCCTGAGTTTGGCACCCCAATTGCTGCTGGTCAACCGATAAAAGCACCTTCTGGAGAACCAAACTTAGCGATAGACAAAATCACAAATGGGCTCTATGAAATCAATCAAATCAATACCAGCAAATTGGTTGAGGTTAAAAATGCATCAAATATAAACCCTTCCAATATTGTTCAAGGTAATGATAGAGATGGATTACATCAACAATGGTGGATTCAAGCTACGGGTAACGGCTACTACACAGCAGTCTCTGCTTTAAGCGGATTGTCGTTGGGTGTGGGGTCATGCAAGTTAAGTACTGCAAGTGTTAATCTTAGAAAACCCAACGGTTCAAAATGCCAACTATGGGCAATAGAAGATCTCGGATCTGGAATATATAAATTCACGAATAAAAATAGTGGTTTAGCCATGGAAGTTGAAGCATCAGGAATTGACATTGATGGATCTAATATTCAGCAAAATATATGGTTAAATGCTGATCATCAAAAATTTAATTTGAAGCTCATTAAAAAAACATTGAACGCATCGGAACAAAAACTAATAAATACTGTTGTTCTCTATCCAAATCCTTTTAGGGATAAAATCCATATAAACTCAACAGCAAAATTGAAAGATAAACAGTACAAAATCTATAATAATTTAGGACAGCAAGTTGCTTCAGGAGTTGTTGATGATGACCCTATTTTGGTCGAAAAACTAGTCAAAGGAATTTATTATATGCTTTTGGATGGAAATTCATATCAATTGATAAAACAATAAGATTATTCTAGTTGAACCCCACTACCGCGAGCGTCACGCTCGTGTTGAGTGGAAAAACCAACGTTCTCCGATAGCGCGAGCGTCACGCTCGTGTTGAGTGGTAAAACCAACGATATTTAAAATAAAAAATAGAAAAATGGGTTTTAAAGTTTAGAGGTCGGATGGGCGTTTATTCAGAATTTGTTTTGGGAAATAGGGTTATCATTAAATGAAGGATACAAAACCATACAAAAGGATTAACTTCGTTGAATCTTCGAATTCGTGTGTTAGTGGGGGATTAGCTATTGTTTCAGATTAAATCATTGCCGCAAAACAATAAGTTTTGCTTTATAACCTGTGGTCAATAGCCATTTTCCAGAACCAATAATATTGCCATTTTCATCTATGACTTTTAGCTCTGCAGTGTTTGGGCTTGATGAACCTTCGTTGAGGGCATAAAATTGAATGGTATTCAAGCCTTCTTTCAAATCTATATCGATAACATAAGGTGAATTTCTGAGTAAAATATTGGGGTGTATGGTCACTGTATTAAGCATCAATTTGATCCGATCGCCATCTTCATATTCATGATCTCGACAGATTAAACGGATATATTTTGATTTCGTTTTGATATCCCCCAAATAAAAATCTTTGTCGTATTTGGAGACATCTTTTTGATTTTCGCTAAACTTTTGCTTGATATCCCACGTTGGGTCAACAACATCTTTGGTGGTGGTTATTCCAAGTTCTTCTTTTCTAAAACCATCGATAGGAGGAATACCCATTGTGATTTTTACATCTTTATTGGTGAGACCACGAACAGGGGAGAGGTTAAATAATTTGGAAGAATTTTGATTTTCTTTGGCTAAATCTTTTGCCTTAATGCGTAAGGACTCGCGCGCAGTTTCAAGTTGAGCATAACTCGTTTGAAATGCCATAAATAGAAAAATAAAGCCAAAGCTGCGGTGCATCATCCTTTGTAAGTTAATTGGTGTAAAGATAAAAACTAGAATCAAAAAACATACCAAGCTAATTAATTCTTGTTTAAAGATTTAACTTCTTCAAATTTTATATCTTTATTTTTATAAAATTCTGATAAAATAATAGTGATTTTAGATTGATAATGATACAAGACTACAGCAGCGTTATTCATGACATACAGCAAATTACAGGCAAAAAAAATGTCTTAACAGCACAATGGGACAAGCAGGCCTATTCCAAAGGTTGGCGCTATGGTGAAGGCGAAGCGCTTGCCGTTGCCAAACCAGGAACACTATTAGAAATTTGGAAAATTTTGAACGTTTGTAATACGGCCAACGTGATTGTCATTATGCAAGCGGCAAACACTGGCTTGACAGGGGGTTCCACTCCTTTTGGAAACGATTACGATCGTCCTATTGTTATTGTAAACACCATGCGGATTAATGCGATTCACATCATCGACGAGGGTAAACAAATCATAGGGTTTTCTGGAAGTACGCTTTTTGGATTAGAAAACAAATTGAAAGCCTATGGACGAGAGCCCCATTCTGTTATTGGATCGTCATGTATTGGAGCATCGATTGTAGGAGGTGTATGTAACAATTCTGGAGGGGCTTTGGTCAAAAGAGGGCCTGCCTATACAGAGATGTCTTTATATGCTAAAATTGATGCTGATGGAACCCTAATTTTGGTGAATGAAATTGGAATTGATTTGGGCGAAACTCCAGAAGAAATTTTGAACAATTTAGAAACTAAAAACTACAATTCAAACCAGATCAAATTTCCTGAAAAATTGGCCTCCGATAATGAATATCAACACAGAGTTAGAGATGTTGACGCCGATACTCCTGCGCGCTTCAATGCAGACGGAAGACGGTTATATGCCGCATCGGGCTGTGCTGGAAAAATTGCTGTTTTTGCTGTGCGTTTAGATACTTATGTGTCGCCAAAACGAACTCAAGTATTTTATGTTGGATCGAATACCTCAGAAACGTTTATGCAAATTCGTAGAGCTATTTTATCAACATTTAAACAGCTTCCTACTTCTGGAGAATATCTGCATCGAGATTGCTATGATGCTGCAAAAAAATACAGTAAAGATACATTTGTGGTCATCGATAAATTAGGACCAAATTATATTCCAAAATTATTTAATCTGAAACGCAAAATGGACCTATTAGCAGATAAATTCAGCATACTTCCATCAAAATTTTCAGATAAATTCATGCAGTTTTTGAGTTCATTTTGGCCAAAGCATTTGCCCAAACGTATGGAGCAGTATAGGGATCAATATGAGCACCATTGGATTATCGAAATGTCAGATGATGGCATTGAAGAAGCACAACACTTTTTTGATGAATTTTTTAAAACCAACGACGGAGATTACTTTGTCTGTACACCAAAAGAGGCCAAAAAAGCTTTACTCCACCGATTTGTAGCTGCAAGTGCGGTTGGACGATTCCATGCGCTCAATTCAAATGCCTTGGGCGAAATGATGTCTATGGATATAGCACTGCCAAGAAATGAAAAAAATTGGTTTGAACATCTGCCCCAAGAATTGGATGAGTTGTTTGAAATGAAATTATACTATGGGCATTTATTTTGTCATGTTTTACATCAAAATTATATCCTAAAAAAAGGGGTTGATGCCAAATCGTTGAAAGAAAAACTGCTCAAAACCTACGACGCTAGAGGTGCGGAATACCCCGCAGAACACAATGTGGGTCACGAATATTTTGCCAAACCTGTTTTATCTGAATTTTATAAAAAATTAGATCCAACAAATGGATTTAATCCTGGAATAGGAAAAACAAGTAAATTGAAATTTTGGAAATAAATATTATTTAAGTTTTGGTATTCGGTTTGCCCAAATGATTAAAACAACAACACCTAAAACTATAATTACAGAAATAATATTGACCTGAATTTTTTTTGAGACTTCAAAAAAGTACATTATAATACTAGTATCAATGACGGCAGCGCCCGTGAGCACAAGTACATTTCTTGCAATAGTGCTTACTTTTTCAATATCAATTTCCTTTTTCTTTTCTTCAGACATGGTATTATACCCCGCCAAAAGATTCGGATGGTTTTTTACTAATAGTCCAACAATAATTAAAATTAATCCCGAAAAAATAAACCCTTGTAGCATTTTATGAACTTTGGCTCAAATTTACGAAATATATAGGGGTGATAAAAATTCACTTGAAGTCAGTTCGAGTGTATCATATTTAAAAAGATGATCTCGTAAATAGAATCATATCAGTTAAAAAAAATATTCTTTTCAACAGATTTTCATCAAAATACACAATGGATTATGATGTAATTTTTTACTTTTGAACAAAATAGTAAAGATGAACAACGATTTAGGAAATTACCGAAAATCTTATGATAAAGGAACTTTACTTGAAAGCGATATTTCTGATAATCCTTTAGAATTATTTCAAAAGTGGTTTTTTGATGTTGATACACATTTTCCAGAAGATGAAACCAATGCGATGACCTTATCGACTCTTGGGGTCGATGGTTTTCCAAAAGGACGAGTGGTTCTGTTGAAAAAATATACGCACGAAGGGTTTATTTTTTATACCAATTACGAAAGCGAAAAAGGAAAAGCCATTATTGCGCATCCAAATGTTTGCTTATCTTTTCATTGGGCAGGTGCAGAACGTCAAGTTATTATCAAAGGAAAAGCAGAAAAAATTGCACCAAATTTAAGTGATGGCTATTTTGAATCTCGCCCCAGAGGCAGTCAATTAGGGGCTCACGCATCACGGCAAAGCAATGTTGTTTCAAATAGAAAAACCCTTGAAAATCAGCTTAATAGACTTGAAGAGAAATTTGAAAACAAACCAATACCACGTCCAGAATTTTGGGGTGGTTTTATTGTAAAACCTGTAGAAATTGAATTTTGGCAAGGTCGTGCCAACAGATTACACGACCGAATCCGTTATCAACTTCAAAGCGATTACAATTGGAAAATTGAACGTTTATCTCCATAAAAAATGCCTATCAATCTCAAAAAATATGCAGCGATAGATATTGGTTCAAATGCTGTACGACTTTTCATTGCCGATATTATTGAGCATGACGGTCCTACACAATTCAAAAAAAGTGAATTGGTTCGAGTTCCTATTCGTTTGGGAGCCGATTCTTTTTTAAATCAAGAAATTTCTAAAACCAACATAAAACGCCTAATTGATGCCATGAAAGCTTTTCGTTTGCTCATGAATGTCAATGGTGTAACGGTGTATAAAGCTTGTGCAACATCGGCCATGAGAGAAGCTTCAAATGCAGCTATTGTAGTCCAAAAAGTGTTAGATCAAGCAAATATTCAAATTGATATTATTGATGGCCAAACTGAAGCAAAAATTATTGCCGCAACAGACCTCAATGAAATCCTAGATGCAAATAAAGTCTATTTATACGTCGATGTTGGAGGCGGTAGTACTGAATTTTCAATATTTGAAGGCTCAAAAAAAATACTAAGCAAATCTTTTAAAATTGGCACCGTTCGACTGATAAATGATAAAGTTTCAAAAGGCACTTGGGACGCTTTAAAAATATGGATAAAAACACACACAAAACCCTACAAGGCATTGACACTATTGGGCTCTGGTGGAAATATCAATAAATTATTCAAAATGTCCAATAAAAAGCCCTTGAGCGTTTTAAATTTATCCTATTTGGAGCATAAACTTGAAGAGTTTTCTGAACTTTCTTACGAAGAACGTATTTTAGAATTAGGACTTAAACCAGATCGAGCGGATGTGATTTTGCCAGCAACTCACTTATTTTTAAAAGCGATGAAATGGAGTAATGCAAAAGCACTTTTGGTACCAAAAATAGGCTTGTCTGACGGTATTGTAAAAAGTATTTATGCCAAAACCATTGAGGGGCAGACACTAAAATAGCATCTGATTTTAACCATGAATGGTTTCAGAAGTTCCAAGATTTTTCATGATTTCAGCTTCAAATTGTAATAGATTTTCCCATTTTTGATCTACCGCATTCCGATCTCCATATTGTCGTGCAAACTTCAGAAACATAGTATAATGGTGTGCCTCACTAATCATGAGTTTTTTATAGAATTTTGCTAATTTTTTATCACTCAAATGTTCTGAAAGTAACCTAAACCGTTCGCAACTTCTAGCTTCTATTAGTGCAGCATAAAGCAACCGATGAACAAGTTGTGTTGTTCGGCAACCGCCTTTTGGAAAAAATTTCAAAAGCTGATGTACATATTCATCTTTGCGGTCGCGTCCAAGCGTATAACCATAATCCAAAATTAGATCATGTACCATCTTAAAATGACTCATTTCTTCTTCAACTAGAGCCGTCATTTCTTGCACTACATCAGTGTATTCTGGAAAACTCACAATAAGAGAAATGGCTGTACTAGCCGCTTTTTGCTCACAGAACGCATGATCCGTTAGAATCTCTTCAAGATTCATCTCTGCGATATTTACCCAGCGAGGGTCGGTTGGAAGTTTTAGGCCTAACATGAGTTATAAATCTAAGTTAAATGTTTGCTTTAGTGTTTCTAAAGCAGGATTTTTTTCTTTTAATTTTTTGTATTTATCCTCTGCAGTATAAGCATATTTTTTCTCCATACTTTCATTGACCGATATGTCTAAAGCAATTTCAAAATTATTCAATGATTTACGTAAAAACTGCAAAAGCTCAAACTGTTGTCGTTCGACTTCAATTTTATTAGTTGAATTAGGAAATTCTAGTTGAATCACAAAGTTGTCGGTTAGTTTTGGGGTGTCAATTTTTAATATGGCTGCAAGATTATATTTGCCATTTTTTTCTAATTTATCAACATAGGCATTCCAAAACTCTAACATTTGGTCTTCACTAAAAGCTTCCGATGGCAGGTCCTCCTCTTTAATTTGAACATCCATTTGTTTAATTTGGTGTTCTTTTTTCTTTTGGATGCTTTTGAGAGATAGGCCAGAGGATTGTCTTTTGACACCAGTTAATACAGGTGCTGCAATAGGTTTTGGAGGGTGTTCTGGTTTTGGTTCTTCGACTACATTAGATTTTTCGCTCTCATCAGAACGGTAAACTTCAGTTTGAGGTTGTTGAGGTTGTTTTTGTACAACGATTTCTGGACTATTTTTATTCTTGAAGTAAGCCGCAGGAATTATGAATCCACTAGTCTTTTTTTTTTCTCCATCAAAATTGATAGAGGCAAGTTTCATTAGGCAAAGTTCTACAAGTAACCGCTGATTTCGGCTTGTTTTATATTTTAAATCGCAATCATTAGCTAAAAATATAGCTTGTTTTAGAAAGGTTGTAGTGGTTTTTTCGGACTGCTTTTTGTAGTTTTCTTTTGTATCGTCTCCAACTTCCAAAAGTTCTATAGTTTGTGCCGATTTTGCCACAAAAAGATCTCTAAAGTGAGAGGCCAGTCCAGCAATAAAATGTTGACCTTCAAATCCTCTTGATAAAATCGCGTTGAATTGCAGCAATAGTTCAGGAATTTCATTATTTAGGATATGATCTGTAACCTGAAAAAACGCATCATAATCAAGGACATTTAAGTTTTCTGAAACCGCTTTTCTTGTTAGATTTTTTCCAGAAAAACTGACAACTCTATCAAATATAGAAAGGGCATCACGCATGGCGCCATCGGCTTTTTGAGCTATGATATGTAAGGCATCATCTTCTGCTTCAATTCCTTGTTCTTTGGCAATAATTTTTAAATAGTTTTTTGCATCGTTTACAGTGATGCGTTTAAAATCAAATATTTGACAACGTGATAGGATTGTTGGTATGATTTTATGTTTTTCTGTGGTGGCCAAAATAAAAATACAATGCTTTGGGGGTTCTTCTAAAGTTTTTAAAAAGGCATTAAATGCATTTGAAGACAACATATGGACTTCATCAATAATATAAACTTTGTAGGTGCCAACCTGAGGAGGAATACGCACCTGATCTGTTAGGTTTCGAATGTCGTCAACAGAGTTGTTAGAGGCCGCATCGAGTTCAAAAATATTAAATGCAAAATCTTCATTCTCATTAGCGTTGACGTTACTATTAATCATTTTGGCAAGAATACGTGCACATGATGTTTTGCCGACCCCGCGTGGCCCTGTAAAGAGAAGGGCTTGAGCCAGATGATTTTCTTTGATAGCATTTTCTAGAGTTGTTGTAATCGCCGATTGACCAACAACATCTTTAAATGTTTTTGGTCTGTATTTTAATGCCGAAACAACAAATTTTTCCATCACTAACAAATTTAAAAATTCAGCGGGAAACACAAAGATGAAAGGCAGATAAAAAAACGAGTACTTATTAACAATTTATGTACTTTTGCACGAAAGCAGATCGCCTTATCGCTATTCGCTTATGTGAATAGAGGAAAGTCCGAACACCATAGTGCAGTATAGTGGCTAACAGCCATCGGCCGTGAGGTTAGGAATAGTGCAACAGAAAGAATGTACAGGTTATGCTGTAGTGAAATCATGTAAACTCTATACGGTGCAATGTCATGTAAATCAGTGTTTGAGTGCGGCACGTGCGATACTGAAGGGTAGGCAGCTAAAGTTTTTTGGTAACAACAAACGTAGATAAATGATAAGGGCTCTTTTTTTGAGTACAGAATTCGGCTTACAGATCTGCTTTTTTTATATTTCTACTCAAATTTCAATACTCACTAATCCCATCTAAAAAAGCTAAAACAATTTCCGCCATAGGTTTTTACGTCGTCAAAATTTTCGTGATCTGAAAGGTCTGTATGTTTGGAATGTTCTATGACGAGTAAACCATTAGAATTTAATAGTTTTCTTTCAAATATGAGCCGTACAACTTTTTCAAATTCAATGCTTGGCATTGCATAGGGAGGGTCTGCAAAAATAATATCAAAGGTTTGGGGACTGCGTTCCAAAAATGAAAAAACATCACTTTTAACAACATCAAGTGGCATTTCAAATTCTGAAGCGGTGTGCTCAATAAATTTGACACAACGAAATTCTTTATCTACAGCTAGTGCATTTTGCACTCCTCTCGAACAAAATTCATAAGCAATATTTCCAGTTCCAGAATATAAGTCCAAAACAGAAAGATTTGGAAAATCATAGCGATGAATAAGAATATTGAATAGGGCTTCTTTGGCCATATCGGTTGTTGGTCGAACCGGTAGTTTTTTTGGAATATTCAATCGTCTTCCTTTGTATTTTCCCGAAATGATTCGCATCAAAGACTATTTAGAAGTGTGAAATTTTCTGTAGAATTAGTATGAGAGTAAAGCATTTTATCTGTTGACAACAAAGATACATGTCGAATATATTTGTATGCGATAGAGTAGAGCTCGTCCTCTTTTTCTATTGTTCCCATTAATACGCATTCTAATTCTTCGGGGTTTAGTCCTAGCTGTTCGACAACAAATAAAACATAATAAATAAAATCTTCTTTGGTTTGATACTCAAATCGATTGTAGAGCTGGAGTGTATTAAGCTTTGAAACTACCAAATCAAAATAGGTGTCCGCGATATTAATATGCATAGACGATTTGGGGTTATTTTTTTGAATTTGTAAAATTCTATCGAGTACAACAGTAGTGCTATGTTTGTATTCAAAACTGCCAAAGCGCTCAAATATGTAATTATTGATGTTTACAAAAGGGACATATACAATCATGATATCATCATTTTTAATCACATCATAGGTTATAAAATCTGTTTTAAAGATTTTTGTATTGTACTTCAAATAATCTGACAAATATTCTTCTTCAAATATTGCAGAAGGAACAAGTGTGACCATTTCATTGTCGTGAATAAGGGTTGTTTTGGAAAACGATTGTTGTAAAACTTCATGAGTATTAAAACAATGCATCACTTGATCTAAAAGCTCTTGTGGCGTGAGCTTTTTTTCAAAAGGTCTGTGTATTAAATCAACAATGTGATCCGTATCGGTATTGAACACAAAAAAAGAAAGTCCACTCAAGCTTGCTTGAATGGACAATGCAATTCCTTTTTCAGGGTTTTTATTGTTCTTTTGAATAATTTTTTGGCCAGTTACCATTTGTATTTACTTCTTCCAAAGAACCAACTTTTAGTGTTGGTCCGTTTACACCTTCTACAGAAACAACTTCTTTTTCTTTTTTCACCAAGTTTTTATCTTGATCAAACAGAATAATATCTTTTGCAACTGAAGCTTCAAAAACAGGAATGTTGATTTTGTTTTGTTCTACCATTCCAATTTCTAACTTAAATTTTTCACCCGCTTTTCCAACAGGGACATTCATCATTGTTTTGTATCGTGGGTCTGCACCAAAAAGGGAGTCTTTTACAGGGACGTATCCAAGAGTGTCTACAATCACTATATCTTTGGTGGTATCCACACCATAGCGTCTCGTGAGGACTTTATCTATAACTGTAGAATCACGACGTTGAGTAATCGTAAATTTTTCGTTTTCTATAAACTCTACGAGTTTGTCCCAATCGCCTTGAAATTGTCCTGTAACAGTACGGTGTGCCAATTGAGAATCTCTAATGTCTTTTAAGTTTTCGATCACTACTTTATAGCGTTTTTCTTTCAATTGATTAAATTGAATTTCACCATATACAGACATAAAAGTAATGTAGCCTAAGTAGATGATAATGGCCCAGAGCGCCACTAGAATTAGGGATTTGAATTTTTTTGGGATAAATTTATCGATTGTCCAAACAATCAAAATTGTCAAAAGGATGACTGCAACAATAGAAATGATAACCATGGTATTTGTAAAATTAAATTCAGATATAGCAAATCTACAATTTTTTTTTATTCATTAAAGTGAAAGCACGCAAAAATCATCCTTATATTTGAACAAAACTACGTTGAGCCACTTTTTATGACTGCATCAGAATTTTATAAACTACTAAAATTGGGGTTTCCTTTTCAACCAACTATTAAGCAAGATGCTGGTTTACAACAACTTGCTAGTTTTATCACTTCAACATCAAAACAAAATGTATTTTTGCTCAAGGGCTATGCGGGTACAGGAAAAACAACAATTATCGGTACGGTTGTAAAAAACATATGGAAAGCCAAAAAAAGTGCAATGCTTCTAGCTCCAACAGGGAGAGCAGCCAAAGTAATCACCGGTTATGCATCAACACAAGCCTTTACCATACACAAAAAAATATACATGCCAAGAACAGCAAAAAACGGCAAAATATCTTTTGTTTTGGCGCCCAACAAACAAAAAAATACTCTTTTTGTTGTCGATGAAGCCTCCATGATTTCTGATCATTCAAATCAAGGTGGACTTTTTGGCAGTGGTGCACTGCTAGACGATTTGATTCAATTTGTGTATTCTGGTCACAACTGCAAACTTCTTTTAATGGGAGATACAGCACAGTTACCACCTGTTAGTTTAGATATTAGCCCAGCTTTGGACGCTACTAAACTAGAGCTAAATTATAATAAATCTGCACAAGAAATTGAACTCGACGAAGTTGTTCGACAAGCCCAAGATTCAGGAATATTATTTAATGCGACAATGCTGCGTGAATCTATTTCAAATCAATTTTTTGATTTTTTTAAATTTAAAATTCAGGGGTTTAAAGATATTATACGACTACAAGATGGTAACGATATTCAAAATGCATTGAGTGAATCCTACACCAATCGTGGTACAGAAGACACAGCTCTAATTGTACGTTCCAACAAACGTGCAAATGCTTATAATCAACAAATTAGATCAAGAATTCTTTTTAATGAACATGAACTCACTGCTGGCGATTATCTTATGATTGTCCGTAACAATTACTTTTGGTTAAAACCAACTAGCGAAGCGGGGTTCATTGCCAACGGCGATATCATTGAGGTTTTAGAATTATTTAGTATTAAGGAATTATATGGATTTAGATTTGCTGAAGTCAAAATTAGGCTCGTAGATTATCCAAGTATGAAACCTTTTGAAACCGTACTCATGCTAGATACTATTAATCTAGAAACTCCATCTTTGCCCTACGAACAATCCAATGATTTGTATCAAGAAGTTCTCAAAGATTACGAGAACGAATCCTCTGGATACAAAAAGTTTTTGGCCGTTAAAAAAAACAAATATCTCAATGCCCTTCAGGTTAAATTTTCTTACGCCATTACCTGTCATAAATCTCAAGGTGGGCAGTGGGACACGGTTTTTGTCGAACAACCCTATTTGCCCAATGGTATAGATATGGATTATTTACGTTGGTTATATACAGCACTAACTAGGGCAAAAGAAACTCTCTATTTGATAGGATTTAAAGATGATTTTTTTGAATCATAATTTTATTAACTAATCTTTAAATATTTCTAATAAAAAATTCTGTAGATTTACAACGCTTTATAAAGACAAAAATGAAGATTATCGCAATGATACCTGCGCGCTACAGTGCTAGTCGTTTCCCTGCAAAGCTAATGCAAAATTTAGGCGGAGAAACTGTAATTTACAGAACTTACCAAGCCACTGTAAACACAGACTTATTCGATGAAGTTTATGTCGTTACGGATAGTGAAATCATTTATGATGAAATTCAAAACAAAGGAGGAACTGTTTTGATGAGTAAAAACAAACATGAATCGGGGAGCGACCGCATTGCAGAAGCCGTTGCCGCTATAGAATGCGATATTGTTGTGAATGTTCAAGGCGATGAGCCCTTCACAGAAAAAGATAGTTTGTCTAAATTATTAGCTGTATTTAAAAATGATTCAAACAAAGAAATTGACCTAGCATCGTTGATGGTAAACATCAAAGATCCAGAAGAAATCAATAATCCAAATTGTGTCAAAGTTATTACCGATAAAGATAATTTAGCTCTTTACTTTTCAAGAAGTCCAATTCCTTTTCAGAGACATATTTCTGCAAATACACAATATTTCAAACACAAAGGTGTTTATGCTTTTCGCAAAGCTCCATTATTAGAATTTACCAAATTGCCCATGTTACAACTTGAAGCATCAGAAAAAATTGAATGCATTCGCTTTTTAGAACATGGAAAAAAAATCAAAATGGTGGAAACAACAATACAAGGTATAGAAATTGACACACCAGAAGATTTAGCCAAAGCACAAATGCTATGGCTCCACAATAATAAATCACCCCAAACCTAATTATATGAATTTTAAGAATTTCCCTATGGTATCTAAAGTGGTTTTCGGCCGAGGTTGTTTTGATCAATTAAATGAAATTATTGAACCAAAACGTCAAAACGAACGCGCACCCTTTATTTATTTTATTGATGATGTTTTTGAACATAATTCAAACCTTATTTCAAGAATATCGCTGCGTTACGAAGACTACATTATTTTTATTTCATCCAAAGAAGAACCCAAAACAACACAAGTTGATGCCCTCGTTGATGACATCATATTAAAAACAAAAGCACTGCCGTCTGGAATTATTGGAATTGGAGGCGGAACGGTTATGGATTTAGCAAAAGCTGTTTCTGTAATGCTAACCAACAATGGCCAAAGCGAGGAATACCAAGGTTGGGATTTGCTTAAAACGCCAGGTGTTTATCATGTTGGCGTTCCAACCATATCGGGCACAGGCGCCGAAGTTTCACGAACAGCAATTCTCAGTGGTTCAAAATTAAAGTTAGGCTTAAATAGCGATTTTACGCCTTTCGATCAGGTTATCTTAGACCCCGAATTGACCAATGGTGTTGAAAAAAATCAATGGTTTTATACCGGTATGGATTGTTTTATTCATTGTGTAGAATCTTTAAATGGCAATTTCATAAATACTTTTAGTAAAACGTATGGCCAAATGGCCTATGCATTATGTCAGGATGTGTTTTTGAAAGATCAAACCATTGAAGAAAATCAAGACCAACTTATGATGGCTTCTTGGCACGGCGGAATGAGTATTGCTTATTCGCAAGTCGGCGTGGCGCATGCCATGAGTTATGGATTATCTTTCGTTTTAGGCATCAAACATGGTATTGGAAATTGTATTGTTTTTAATCATTTGGAAGAATTTTACCCAAAAGATGTTGTGATTTTTAAGAACATGATGAAAAAGCATAAAATTACTCTTCCTACAGATATTTGTAAGTCGTTAAGTTCAAAACAACTCAATACAATGATTGATGTTGCACTGAGTCTTACACCGCTTTGGGAAAATGCAATTGGTAAAAACTGGAAGACGGTTATCACAAGGACTAAACTAGAAAAGCTGTACCTTAAAATGTAATGTTGACATTGATTTCAAAATTTATATATCACAAGATTTTAGGTTGGAAAGCTACTGGTTTTAATGACTTTGATCGTGTAAAAAAAGCTGTTATCATTGCGGTCCCACATACCAGTTGGCACGATTTTTATATTGGAGTGCTATTACGATCTGTATTAGGAATACAGGCCAATTTTGTTGGAAAGAAAGCACTTTTTAATCCTTTTACAGGATGGATTTTTAGAAGTTTAGGAGGTGCTCCTGTTGTACGAAAAGCCAATGAAAAGCAAGTTGATGCCATAGCTCGGCTTTTTAATGAAAAAGATGAATTTCGAATGGCAATTGCACCAGAAGGTACTCGAAAAAAAGTAGAGACTTGGAAAACAGGTTTTTATTATATCGCCAAAAAAGCGAATGTGCCCATTTTAATGTTTACCCTTGATTTTAAAAATAAAGAAAATCGCTTTTCGGAGCCCTTTTATCCAACGGATGACCTTGAAGCTGATTTTCAGTTTATGCGTGCTTTTTATGATGGAGTAGAAGGTAAAGTTCCAGAGTATTCTTAAGAAATTTCCATAGTGTGATACACATTTTGGACATCGTCATCTTCTTCTAATTTTTCTAATAATTTTTCGACATCGGCGATTTGTTCGGCATTGAGGGGTTTTGTAATTTGTGGAATACGCTCAAATCCGGAAGAAAGGATTTCGATTTGTCTTGATTCTAATTCAGATTGGATGGCTCCAAAACATTCAAAAGGCGCATAAATTAGAATTCCATCATCATCAGAAAAAACTTCCTCTGCGCCAAAATCAATAAATTCTAGTTCAATTTCCTCTGCATCCAAACCTTCTGCATTTATCCTAAAATTACAGCTATGATCAAACATAAATACAACAGAACCTGAAGTTCCCAAACTACCATCACACTTATTAAAATAACTCCTTACATTAGCCACTGTTCGAGTATTATTGTCTGTTGCTGTTTCTACCAAAACTGCAATCCCGTGGGGAGCATAACCCTCGAACAATACTTCTTTATAATCGCCTTGATTTTTATCACTAGCACGTTTTATGGCGCGTTCAATATTATCTTTCGGCATATTTACAGATTTCGCATTTTGAATTACTGCGCGAAGTCTAGAATTACTGTCCGGATCTGGGCCGCCTTCTTTAACTGCCATAACAATATCCTTACCAATGCGTGTAAAGGCCTTGCTCATTGCAGACCAACGCTTCATTTTTCTAGCTTTACGAAATTCAAACGCTCTTCCCATAAATTTTTAAATTCAATTATATCACAAAAATATGAATGCTTGACATATATACAAATAATGTAAGCTAAAACGTTTTTATAATATCTGAAAATACTGATGAACTTTCAAATAGGAGGTGTGAAGGAAGTGTATTGTATTTTGGTAAAACCGCCAAATACCGTTCTTCATTGGTCGTATAGACGTATTTAAATTTAGAGTGATTCAACCCCAATTGACGCACGAGATCTTTGATAAAATCATCGTGATGCACCAAATCATTACTGCCACAATGAAATACTCCATTTTTGTTGCGATTGATAATATAATGCACTTGCTGTATCACTCTTTTGTCCGTGCAGACATTCATGATTAGATTAGGAAAAAGCTCAATAAATTCATTCACTTTATGAAGAATTTTTACTTCATTTACTCGTGGAGATTGCGTGCCAAACACCATTGGCAGCCTGACAATTGCGACTTGACGTTTGGGGAGCTTTAAAAACTGTTGTTCTATTCTAATTTTGAAATGGCCATAAATACTATTGCTAAGCGTTGTATCGGATTCATAACTAGGATACTTGCTGTAGGCATCAAAAACATTGGCCGATGATAAGAATATAATTTTAACTTTCTTATGGTCTTTAAGATAGTCGTAAAGATGTTTGTGTGCTATTAATTGAGAGGCAAAAGTTCCTCTTAGCGCTGATATAATTATGGTAGGTTTTAAAGCAGAAAGCAATTCGAAGATGTCATCTTCTTCAAAATTATATTCAAAAAAATGATGGTTTTTTTCAAACTCAATTTTTGGAGTACGATAGGTTCCAAATGTCTTGAAATAAGATGATAACTCTTTATAAATCGAATTTCCCAAAAAGCCACTCGCACCCAAAATTAATATGCGATGCTTTTGTTGAGTCATTATAAAAAATATAAATTATCCTTTGTAAAAAGGAAGTTTAACAACCGTTGCTGGGATGGTTTTTTTTCTTATTTGAATAAAAATTTCACTACCAATTTTTGACGATTCAACAGAAACATAACCCATACCAATTCCTTTACCCAAAGACGGTGACATTGTGCCAGAAGTGACATTTCCAATGGCGTTACCGTTCCCATCCACAATAGGGTAGCCATGTCTAGGAATTCCTCGTTCATTGAGCTCAAAAGCTACCAATTTTCTGTAGACTCCATATTCTTTCTGTTTTTGAAGTGCTTCGTGGTTTGTAAATGGTTTTGTAAATTTAGTAATCCATCCCAATCCAGCTTCAATAGGAGAGGTGGTGTCGTCGATATCATTTCCATAAAGGCAATAGCCCATTTCTAAGCGCAATGTATCCCTTGCCGCAAGCCCTATTGGTTTGATTCCAAAGCTTTTACCAGCTGCAAAAACTTGATGCCAAATGTGTTCCACTTCAGAATTTTTACAATAAATTTCAAAACCTCCACTGCCTGTATAGCCAGTTGCAGAAATAATCACATGATCGATACCTGCAAAATCTGAAACCTCAAAATTATAAAACTGTATAGAAGATAAATCTATGCTAGTTAGCGATTGCATGGCCTCAACAGCCTTTGGACCTTGCACGGCCAAAAGCGAATAATCATCACTAAGGTTTTTCATTTCGGCTTTCATGTAATTCTTAGAAGTGATCCAATTCCAATCTTTTTCAATATTACTAGCATTGACAACCAAAAGATAAGTTTCTTCTTTTATTCTGTAAATAATAAGGTCGTCCACAATACCACCACTAGCATTGGGCAAACAACTGTATTGTGCTTTTCCAACATTTAAAATAGAAGCATCATTGGAACATACCGATTGTATCAAGTCTAAAGCATTTGGTCCTTCAATAAGAAATTCTCCCATATGAGAAACATCAAAAACACCAACTCCTTTTCTTACAGTGTCGTGTTCTATATTAACACCCTCATACTGAACAGGCATGTTATAACCTGCAAAAGGAACCATTTTGGCACCTAAAGATTGGTGAATGTGTGAAAGGGCTACATCTTTCATGAACTTTGTTATTTAGGCCACAAATTTACATAAATTTTATACGCAACTCGTGTTAAAATTTCATCATAAATGACTTAAATTCCTCATAGTTTTTCACAAAGGTGGCTTGCTTTTCCTTGTCGATCACCGCTTTAATTTGCGGAGGAAGTTCAATTTTTTCTGGAATGACATCTTCTACGACATCCAAAAATTTTGTAGGATGAGCGGTTTCTAAAAATACAACATGCGCATTGGGTTGATTTGATAAATATGCCTTAGCACCCAAATAGCCAATAGCTCCATGAGGATCGGCAATATATCCAGAAGTTGAGTAAATCTCTGATAATGCAGTTTTGGTTTGATCATCAGAAAAACTATAAGACGATAAATTTGATTTCAATTGACCAATGTCGTGGTCATGTAATGCTTGAATTCGTATAAAATTACTTGGATTACCCACATCCATAGCATTGCTTATTGTCTGAACCGAAGGTTGAGGATCGTAGGAATTTGTCTTTAAATATCGAGTAACAACATTATTCGCATTATTTGCTGCAATAAAATGTGCTATTGGAAACCCTAGTTTTTGTGCTACCATTCCTGCACAAATGTTTCCAAAATTCCCGCTAGGAATGGAAAATACGAGAGATTTGTTCTGCGATTTTAATGCTTTGTAGGCAAACATAAAGTAGAACATTTGCGGAAGCCAACGAGCAACATTTATGGAATTGGCAGATGTTAATTCTAATTTTGAGGTCAAATCGGTATCCAGAAAAGCTTTTTTTACCATATCTTGACAGTCATCAAAAGTGCCATCAATTTCTAAAGCTGTAATATTTTGTCCTAATGTTGTAAGTTGTTTTTCTTGAACATTACTCACTTTTCCACTAGGATAAAGAATCACAACGCGAACGCCTTTTACACCAAGAAAACCACTGGCAACAGCACCTCCAGTATCACCAGAAGTAGCCACCAAAACAGTAACTTCGGCATCATTATTTCTATTAAAATACCCTAGGCAACGCGCCATAAAACGTGCCCCAACGTCTTTGAATGCCATTGTTGGTCCATGAAATAGTTCGAGAGTAGAAATGTTATTTGTAATACCTACAACAGGGAAATCAAAATTAAGTGTTTCATCAACAATAGTTTTGAGCTCATTTTCTGGGATTTCTTCGCCTACGAATTGTTGTATCGCCCGAAACGCAATTTCTGAATTGGATAATTCATCAATTCTATCAAAAAAACTAGCATGCAATGGCGTGATACGTTCTGGAAAATAAAGCCCACGATCTGGTGCTAGTCCTTTGCGTACTGCAGTTTCAAAATTGGAATCAGGTGCTTGTTTATTAAGACTGTAATAGTGCATAGGTTATTGGGTTAAAATTTTTATTCCCTGAGTATTAATTTTTGAAACATAAATATCGAAAGGGATTCCAGTAGATTTTAAAAGTTCTTTTTGTGCATTTTCTACGTCATGCGCTACTGCTTTTCCTTGGCATAAACTAAATACTGAAGGCCCAGATCCAGAAATGGATGTCCCCAATGCATTTGCTTCATGTGCAGCTGTTTTTAGTGTTTGAAAATTTGGAATAAGTTGACTTCTATGGGGCTCAACAATTACATCTTTCAAAGCACTTCCAATTAGCGCAAAGTTATTTGTATGTAAGGCATGGATTAAACTCCCTAAGTTGGACCACTGTATAATCGCATCGGCAAGTGGAATTTCATTTGGCAATAGTGCTCTTGCTTCAGAAGTTTTGATTTCTATTTTTTGGTGCGCTATAACCGCATATAAATCTGATGGTGAAGGGATTTGCAATATTTCTAAAGGGTGTGTGCTTTTGACAAGGGTAAAACCTCCAAAAAGAGCAGGAGCAATGTTGTCTGCATGTTCAGATTTACTGGCAATGGCTTCACCTTTCATTGCAAAATAGGTAAGCTGATGTGTGTCAAATGGATTTCCAAGAAGGGAGTTCATGCCAAAAACACTTCCTGCGGCACTAGCGGCGCTACTCCCAATACCACTACCAGGTTTTATGGCTTTGTAAATTTCGATTTCAAACCCAAAATTTGGTGAAGCAGCTTCGTATAGCGCAAGAGCAGAAACTCCAGCGACGTTTTTGGTCACTTCAAGCGGAAGTTCAAATCCACCTTCAATTTTTGAAATTCGAACTCCTTTTTCGGTAGTTTTTCTAATGACCATTTCATCACCAATAGTATCTAAACAAAAGCCTAAGACATCAAAACCACAACCAACATTAGCGACTGTTCCTGGTGAAAAAATTTTTATTTCTTCCATGATCTAAATATTTGATGCTCTAATAATATCGGCGAAAAGACCAGATGCAGTAACTTCAGATCCGGCACCTGCACCCTTGATGATTAGGGGCTGATCGTTATAGCGGTCTGTATAAAACATTACAATATTATCTTTACCCTCTAAATTATAAAACGGATGACCCGCCGGAATTTCTTTAAGACCAACATTAGCTTTTCCATCTTTGAATGAAGCAACATATTTTAATTGAGCGTCATTATCTAGTGCGGATGTTAATAGGGTTTTAAATGCATCATCTTTAGATTTAATCAACTCATAAAATGCATCCACAGAATGCGCTTCTAATGCGCCAGATGGTAAAAAGCTTTCGTTGGAAACATCTGACATATCCAATGTATAACCCGATTCTCTTGCTAAAATAAGAAGTTTTCGGGCAACATCGGTACCGCTCAAATCAATTCTAGGATCGGGTTCTGTATAACCCTCCTTTTGGGCTTGTTTTACAATGTCATGGAATGTTGTTGATGAATTAAAATTATTAAAAATAAAATTCAAACTCCCCGATAAAACAGCTTGAATAGAATGGATACGATCTCCAGAAGCAATCAAATGATTGAGTGTGTCGATTACAGGAAGACCAGCGCCAACATTAGTTTCGAAAAGAAAAGGCACATTATACTTACGTGATAAATCCTTGAGGTTTTTGTATTGTTCAAAGTTTGCAGAACATGCAATTTTATTACATGCTATCACTGCAATACTTTCTTTCAAATAATGTGCATAAGTCTCTGCAACAATCGCACTTGCAGTGACATCAACACATATGGAATTTCTTAAATTGAGGGCTTTTGTTTTTTTAAAAAATGCAATTGGATCCGTTTTTTGTCCTTTTGAAAGAACGTCTTGCCATGAGTTTAATTCAATTCCAGAAACATCAAAAGCCATATGCTTTGAATTTGAAAGCCCAACGATATTAATTTTAAGCTTTAAAATATTTTGAATGTATGACGTTTGCTTTTCGATTTGACTAAGAAGAGAACTTCCGACATTGCCAACGCCAATAACAAATAGATTGAGCTGTTTTGTTTCGACTTCAAAAAAGGATTCATGCAAACAATTGAGTGCTTTTTTTACATCTTTTTCTGCAATGACCGCAGTAATATTTCGCTCAGAAGCCCCTTGTGCAATCGCGCGGATGTTAACATTATTTTTGCCTAAAGTGCTAAACATATTTCCACTAATTCCTTGGTGATTCTTCATTCGATCACCAATAACAGCAACAATAGAAAGGTGCTGCTCGAGAACTAATGGATCAATTTTTAAAAGTGAAATTTCATTTTCAAATTCTTTATCCAATATCAATTTGGCAAGTTTTGCATCTTTGTCTGCGACTCCAACACATATGGAATGTTCCGAAGACGCCTGAGTTGTGATGATGACATTAATTTTTTCGTGAGCCAAGGTTTCAAATAAGCGTTTGGAAAAACCAGGAATACCAACCATTCCATTACCTTGCAAAGTGAGTAGAGAAATACCGTTGACATTACTAATTCCTTTAATGGGATTGGCGCTGCCGTTTTCTACGTTTTTAGTGATCAGCGTTCCATCTTCATCTGGTGCCATTGTATTCTTGATTAGAATTGGAATGTTTTTGGACAATACAGGCAACACCGTTGGTGGGTAGAGTACTTTTGCACCAAAATGGGATAATTCTATGGCCTCATAATAGGATAATTTTTGGATGGGTTTTGCTTGTTTTACAAGTTTCGGATTGGTGGTAAACATGCCGCTAACGTCCGTCCAAATTTCTAAAGAGTTTGCATTCAAAGCACTGGCCACAATTGCTGCCGTATAATCTGAACCGCCTCGACCTAAAGTTGTAATCTCGCCGTCTTCAGATTTTGCAATAAAGCCAGGTAAAATTGTAATTAATTTATCGTTGTGCGCAAAGTATGAAGTTATATTCGCATTGGTTTCTTCAAATTGAACTGCGGCATTGGTGAAATTTGAATCTGTAACTATGAGGTTTTGGCTGTTTTTCAACTGAACATTTAATCCTTCTTGTTGCATGGCTTCAAAAATAATTAGTGAAGACATCAATTCTCCAAAGCTCAATAATTTGTCTGTTGTTTGAGGAGACAATTCATTAATTAAATATATGCCATCAAGGAGTTTCTCTAGTTCAGACAGTTTTTCAAGGATGATATCTTTTGTGCTTTCCAAAGAAGCACCCGTCAACAGGGCGTCTATGATTTCTATGTGTTGCTGTTTGAGTGTATTGAAATCACTTTTATAGTCTAAATCTTTAGAAATGGCTTTGCTTGAAGCATTCATCAACTTATCCGTAATTCCACCTACAGCAGAAACTACAACTACAACAGCATCATTTTCAGATGCGTTATTGACAATTTTTATGACTTTATTGATATTTTCTGAAGAACCTACCGAAGTTCCCCCAAATTTTAAAACTTTCATTTATGATGTAATTTAATTGAATTTGATGTTGTAAAAACAACTTGAAACATGACGAATATTTATATAATAAAAAACCCCAAAGGGGTAATAATCGTCATCGTAATGATAGAAGTAGAAGGGCGAAAACCCAAAGTACCTAATGAATCATTTTTGAAAGAGTGGTTTTGAAATGAATGCATATTTCTATATTACATACCAAAATTATTGTTTTTGATCAAGTTAAAAAACTTCCAGTTAAGTTTTATGAATTATTTATTTCTAGAGCCATTTAGTTTTAATTTAAACAAAAAAACTATTGAATATTGAGATATGTGTAATGGTATTAAAACTTCAAAAACTCTAGTGTGATGGCAGTAACTTTGTTCTGACTTCTCCAAAACCAATTCTTAAGCCCTCTTTTATTGAATGCCCTCTGAGAATTACAGTATCATTGTCATTTATAAATTTTCGTTCAGAACCATCAGAAAGTTGAAGTGGCTTTTCGCCTTTCCATGATAATTCCAACATCGAGCCATAAGAATCCGGAGTTGGACCAGAAATTGTACCGCTACCCATCATGTCTCCAGCATTGACAGGACAACCATTGACACTGTGGTGTGCCAACTGTTGCGCCATGTTCCAATACATATATTTGAAATTTGAACGTGATACAATTGTTTCTTTATGATGTTCTGGTTTTATGGCCACTTCCAAGTTGATGTCAAAACTCTTTTTTCCTTTGTATTGCAAATACTCTAGAGGAGTAGGACTTTGTTTTGGCGATTCCACACGAAAAGGTTCCAAAGCATCTAATGTTACAATCCACGGCGAAATGGAAGATGCAAAATTCTTTCCTAAAAATGGCCCCAATGGCACATATTCCCAACGTTGAATATCGCGAGCACTCCAATCATTAAATAAAACTAGCCCAAAAATATACGATTCAGCTTCTTCAATTGAAATAGAATCGCCCAAATCGTTAGCATCTGTAGTGATGAAGGCCATTTCTAATTCAAAATCTACAGCTTTACTAGCACCAAAAACTGGAGATTCTGCTCCTGGAGGTAAAGTTTGTCCTTTTGGACGCCGAATGGGTATTCCAGATGAAATTATTGAAGAACTGCGTCCGTGATAACCTACAGGAAGATGAAGCCAATTGGGCATTAGTGCATTGTCTTTCCCACGAAACATAGTACCCACATTGGTCGCGTGCTCTTTACTGGCATAAAAATCGGTATAATCGCCAATCTGTACAGGCAATTGCATTTCAATTTCGTCGAGTCTAAAAAGAACAATTTCTTTGTGCTTAACATTTGTTTTTAATACTGGATTATTATCATCAAAAAGTTCTGCAATTCGATTTCTGACGGCACGCCATGTTTGTCGTCCATCTGCAATGAAATCGTTAAGATTGTCTTGTAAAAAAATATCATCGGTAAGTGGAATACCATCAAAATATCCGAGCTGATGAAGCGCACCTAAATCGATAGCAGTATCTCCAATACGCGTCCCTATTGTAATAATATCATCTCTAGTTAAAAACACACCAAAAGGAATATTTTGGATTGGAAAATCTGATTGTGAATCCACATGAAGCCAAGATAAACGATCTGGATTGTTTGCAAAGTTTGGCATATTCAAAAAATGTTAATTACTTTTTTATAAAATTTATATCAAATATATATTTTTTAACGAATATAATTAATGTTATTATTATTTTTGCACTTTTAAATGTATTTACACCAAAATTATGCAAAGAGACGCACAGATTTTTGAACTCATTGAAGCTGAAAAACAACGCCAATTGAGCGGTATAGAATTGATTGCTTCTGAAAACTTTACAAGCGATCAAGTAATGGAAGCAACTGGATCTGTATTAACAAATAAATATGCAGAAGGATACCCAGGGAAACGCTATTATGGTGGTTGTGAAATCGTGGATGAAGTAGAACAAATTGCTATAGACCGTGCCAAAACTCTTTTTGGAGCTGCATGGGCCAATGTTCAACCACACTCTGGAAGTCAAGCCAATACTGCGGTTTTTCATGCTTGTCTTAATGTTGGTGATAAAATTCTAGGTTTTGATCTTGCTCATGGTGGGCACTTAACGCATGGATCTCCAGTAAATTTTTCGGGGCGTTTGTACAACCCTGTTTTTTATGGTGTAGAAAAAGAAACAGGAATGCTCAATTATGATAAAATTCAAGACATTGCAACCAAAGAACAGCCAAAACTCATTATTGCTGGTGCCTCTGCATACTCGAGAGATATAAATTATAAACGTTTTAGAGCCATTGCCGATAGTGTTGGCGCCATATTACTTGGCGATATTTCGCACCCTTCTGGACTCATTGCTAAAGGCGTTTTGACAGACCCATTACCACACTGTCATATCGTAACGACAACCACACACAAAACCCTTCGTGGGCCCCGTGGAGGCCTTATTATGATGGGTAAAGATTTTGAAAATCCTTTCGGACTAACGTTCAAATCTGGTAAGCCAAAAATGATGTCTTCTTTACTAGATTCTGCTATTTTTCCAGGAAATCAAGGAGGACCACTAGAGCATGTTATTGCTGGAAAAGCTATTGCTTTTGGTGAAGCACTAACAGATGATTTTATGCATTATATTTTACAAGTTAAAAAGAATGCCGATGCCATGGCAAAAGCATTTGTGAAGCGAGATTATGATTTAATTTCAGGTGGAACCGATAATCACATGATGCTTATTGATTTGAGAAATAAAAACATCACAGGAAAAGACGCAGAAAATGCACTCGTAAAAGCAGATATTACGGTGAATAAAAATATGGTTCCTTTTGATACGCAAAGTCCATTTGTAACTTCTGGAATTCGAGTTGGAACTCCAGCCATAACGACCAGAGGACTTATTGAAGATGATATGGAAGCAGTAGTTGCATTGATCGATGAAGTGATTACTCATTACGACGACGAATCTGTTTTGGAATCTGTTGCAAAGCGCGTCAACGCCATGATGAGTTATCGACCACTATTTGCATAAAAAAGTATAACTATTGTAATATAAAAAAGTCAACCATAGGTTGGCTTTTTTTAATTTTCAAAGTCTGTAGCATTGTATGCGCCCAAATCTGAAGGGGAGGAGCGAAGCGCCCCAGTAATATCAGTCGTCAAATTTCCAGCGCTTGTCCCTTGTGAAGCAGCAGGAGAATTCAGTGGAATCTGAAGTTTGTTTTGTTGCGTGTTTAAAAACTCTGGATCAAAATTAAATCGCATATTTTCATACAAATTCGAATCATCAAAATTGTAATAAGGACTTGTAAAATTATTATTTGGATCATTAAAATAAATCAGACAATTATTAAATTTAAAATTAAAGTCGGCCTCTGAAACGGGATCCAACAGCACTTCAGGATTGTCATTTCCATAGATGATACAGTTTGTAAAAGTTGCTGAACTCAAATCGTTTGGAATTACATTTTGTTCTGAATCTACTGTAAAATTGTTCAATAATAAAGATGGAAACTGACGAAAACTATTGGTCCAATAATTTGCAATTGTAGCGTGAACAATATCATAATGACCACCAAATGTAGCAGCAAATGAAGATTGCCCACTTTTATTGATGACTAAATTTTCGGCGGTAATATTTGTAGCACGTCCAAGAATTCCAAAATTGCTTGAATTGTAAATTTGGGTGTTTGAAACTTCTAGTTTATAAGCATCATCTTGATTACCATCAACCAAAAGACCAACAGTTCCATTTTTTATGGTTGTATGATTAAATGTATTGTTTGTACTTCCCTCGAAAAGCCATATTGTTTGCCATTGCCCTGGCACTTCTGCAAAACTGGGCTCGAGACGATCACCTTCAAAAATAATTTCATTTTCCATAAGTTCTGTATCAGAGCTCAAAAGGCCATTGGCGTGTATGGAGGCATTACTCGTTACCAAAAGTCCAGAATTGGCATGAAAATGAACCCGTGCACCCGCTTCAATGGTTAAAGTTTTGCCGCTATCAACAGCAGCATAACCATAAATAACATAAGGTTTTTCGTTGGTAAATATGAGTTCATTGTCTTCAAGAAATCGACCTTGAATATTTGTTTCGTCTTCTATACCGTCGCCATCAATATCAAAATTAAGGGTTTCTATTACTGTAGAACCATCGGGGTTTGTGAGTTGTTGAGGGTATATAAAAACTGCATCTTTAACGAGGGTTACCAATTCTACTTTTTGTAAATTTGACTGTCCAAATTCTATGGCATCGGTGTATAAAAACTGTGTGTTGTTTGTCGCCAATGATTGAATATCAATAGTTGTTTCAATAAAAATATACATACTGTCTTTGGCCAACAACTCAACGTTTGTAAATTCTTTTCCTGTTAGTGGTGTATCTCCAGTCATGCCATCGACATTTAGGCGGTAATTGGAGTTTTGTCCTTTTTGAAGTTTTATTTTTGGAATCGATATATTGTTATCGGTAGTGTTATAAACTTTGAGGGTATAAGTGCTTGAACCAATATTGCTAAACAACGTATCGAGGTAAACCGTATCTTTCGAAAACCTTAAACTGCCTTCTGTAGGGGTGAAGTCAAAATCTTTACGACAAGAACTCCAAAGCATTAAAAAACAAAAGAACACTGAAAAATAAAAATACCGCTTCATCTAAGTTTAAACTGATTTGTGTAAAAATATAACTTTTAGAATAAATATAAACTATGCATCAAAAATACTTAGAATAGGTTCAGAAATTCGCTTTGGGCGTTGCGTTTGTGGGTCGGTCATGCACCATTTTGTTTTGCTCTTAACTACTAGTTTACCAGTTTCTGCATTATAAATTTCTACTATTCTAACACTAGTAACGCCCTGACACTCTGATACATATGTCTTTAGGTGTAATTTATCGCCTAAAAATGCAGCGGCTTTGTAATCAATTTCATGGCGCAACACAACCCAAATATGTTCTTGGCGTTGTTTTTCGGTGGTCAAAGAAGTCCAATGCGCTCTTGCCATCCCCTGAATCCACTCCAAATATCGGATATTATTCACATGGTTCAAATGATCAATATCATCTGAAATTACGGTTCGAAACTGCTCAAAAACATGCATTATTGAGTAGGGATTATTTTGACTTCAAAAATTTTATCCCAACGCTTTCCAGTAACAAATAATGTTTTTGTTTTTGAATTGTAGGCCATACCATTGAGTACATCAAGTCCAGGGTGGTTTGTAACTTTTGCCTTTAAATCTTTAAAATCGAGAACGGCCTCTATAGCGCCATTTTCTGGATTGATGATGGCTACGCCATTTTTCTGATAGCGATTGGCAAATATTTTTCCTTCTACCCATTCGAGTTCATTCAAATTAGCCAATTTTCCTTTGTTGGTGTATGCCTGAACAAAACGCTTTTCTTCAAGTGTATTTGGATCTAGTATCCAAATATTTTCTGAGCCATCTGTTTTGTACAGTTGTTTTCCGTCGTTACACAACCCCCAACCTTCTTTACTTTGCCCATAATTGAAACTTCCCAATGCCTCAAATGTATTAACATCATAAATCAATCCACGGCCTTCGCGCCATGTCAATTGATAAATTTTATCATTTAAAACCGTTAAACCTTCACCAAAATATGAGGGAGATAAGTTTATATTTTTCAAAATCTTACCTTTTTTGTAATCTAAAGCTCGCAGCTTTGATTCTCCATATTGTCCTGTGCTTTCATATAGTGTTCCATTGTAAAATTCCAGTCCTTGAGTGTATGATGTGATATCATGCGGGTAAGTATTTACCAATTCATAGGAATAAAGTTTTGGTGATGCACTATTCACAACTATTAATTTTTGTAATGCAATTTCTTTTTTTCCTTCAAAAAATACTGTCGCTTTTAACATTTTTTCGCCCAAAGCGATGGTTTTCAAATCCAATTGCTCTGAAATTTTGGTGTTATTTAAGGTAAACACAACAGAATCAATGATCTTTTTGTTTGGATTAGTAATGCTTAATTTGAGCGTTTCGGCGTTAGAAATAATATTCTTCTTTGCATTCGATTGAATCGAAAAATTGGCTTTCATCAATTTGGAAGAATTTCCACATGAGAAAACAATACATGTAATAACTATGATTTTCAATACTTTAGACAGCTGCATAGACTCAAATATTTTTTGGCAATTTATTTATTTATATTCAGTAAAAAAAATATTAAAACATCGTATATTTGCCACGGGCAAGTCCTACACAACCAGCTCCTGTAGAATCCTCCAGGGCGGGAACGCAGCAAAGGTATACGGTTGTAGCGGTGTGATGTAGATCGCTTGCCTTTTTTTGTACACGATATTTTCCTAAATCTTTCTATATTTAACTCGCAAATTATTGCATTAGTATGTCAAAAACTGTTCTTATTACTGGCGGCTCTTCGGGCATTGGAAAATCTATAGGCGAATACCTTACAGAAAAGGGCTTTAAAGTCTATGGCACAAGTCGATCTCCAGAAAAATATAAAAATTCAAAATTTCCCGTTGTCAAATTAGATGTTACACACCCCAGTTCTATTTTGAGTTGTGTGGATGAAGTATTGAAACAAACCACCAAAATTGATGTACTCATCAACAATGCAGGAGTAGGGATTACAGGTCCTATGGAAGAAATTCCAATGACTGAAGTGAAAAATAATTTTGAAACCAATTTGTTTGGCCCCATTGGGATGATCAATGCCGTACTTCCAAGCATGCGTTCTCAACAATCCGGGCTCATCATCAATATTACATCTATAGCTGGGTATATGGGATTACCTTTTCGAGGGGTGTATAGCGCAAGCAAAGGGGCTTTAGAGCTCATTACGGAGGCTTATCGTATGGAATTAAAGGCCTTTGGGATTCAAATGACTAACATTGCACCAGGCGATTTTTCGACCAATATTGCTGCTGGACGCTACCATGCTCCATTGTTTGATAATTCTCCTTACAAAGAAACTTACGGTACAACTTTAGAAACTCTCAATACACATGTAGATGAGGGAGAAGATCCAAAACTATTAGCAAAAATTGTACACAAAATTATAACAACAAATCACCCAAAAATTCATTATAAGGTTGGCGCATTTCTACAAAAATTTTCTATTGTTTTAAAACGCATCTTACCAGATAAAGTCTATGAGCGTCTTTTGATGTCATTCTACAAACTCTAATGTTTAAAACTCTTTAAACTTGTTAATATATTTTTGCTCGTCATCTTTGATGAACATAACGAAACTTCTATTTTTACAACTGAACTAAAATACAATTACTATATGAAATTTTTTATCGACACCGCAAACTTAGATCAAATAAAAGACGCTCAGGACCTTGGTGTACTCGATGGTGTCACCACCAATCCATCATTGATGGCCAAAGAAGGCATCACAGGTGCCGAAAATATTCTAAATCACTACAAAGCGATTTGTGATATTGTAGAGGGTGATGTCTCCGCAGAAGTGATTGCTACCGATTTTGAGGGCATGGTCAAAGAAGGTGAAGCCCTAGCAGCTTTAAATCCTCAAATAGTCGTTAAACTACCAATGATCAAAGCAGGAGTGAAGGCTTGTAAGTATTTTAGTGATAAAGGCATTAAAACAAATGTTACTCTTGTGTTTTCTGCTGGACAAGCCATTTTAGCCGCCAAAGCAGGTGCAACCTATGTATCGCCATTTATTGGACGTTTGGATGATATTTCTACAGATGGTCTAAACCTCATTGCAGAAATACGTCATATCTATGACAACTATGGGTTTGAAACTGAAATTTTAGCCGCTTCTGTGCGCCACACCATGCACGTTATTGATTGCGCAAAAATTGGTGCCGATGTTATGACTGGACCACTAAGCGCTATTGAAGGCCTTCTTAAACACCCTCTAACGGACATTGGGTTAACTAAGTTCTTGGCTGATTACAAAAAAGGGAATTAAAGAAAGTATGGGCTAAAAAACAAACCCCCTTATAGTTTTTTTATAAGGGAGTTTTGTTATCATTGGTTTAAGCTTTTTTGAGTTGGCTTAGTATCTATTGACAATAAGTGTTTTAACTCCTCGACGACCAGTACTATCAACCCACACCCTTTGAGCATTTATAAAGTAAAAACTAGGGTCACCAGAACCATCGTCTTTTGCTACCGAAACATAAGCAAAATGTCCTCTTCTATTAATTGCTAAATTTCCAATAGGTTGCCAAGCTGTATTTCCTCGATACCATGTATAAGTTCTTTCATCTCCTCCGTGATGATTAGAATCATTCATTTCAATTCCTATTCTGGAAAGAGATGAGATATACACAGTAAGTTGATTAAAATTTGCGCCAGATGCTGGGCGCATCTCATACGCCATCCCTCTTTTGCCAGCACTATTATAAGACACTCTCGTTCTAAATTCAAAATCTCCATTTACAACTGTTTTATATGGGTCAATTGCGCCGTAGTATTGAATTTTTTTATGTTCTACGCCACTGCTAGTTGTTACTTCTTCTTTTTTAAGACCAACCCATTTGTTAGTTTTTGAATCAAAAAAATAAACTCCAACCTGTTTGACATTCTCTGTTTGGCCAGATAAATATGCCCCAGTTGCTGCGGCAGTCACATATACAATGGCACCATCTTGTGCAGTTGTATATGTTTTTTGTCTCAGTTGGTCTCCTGTAATGCGTGGTGGAATCACTCCATCCATAGTGTTTGCACTTTTCGGAGTTCCTTGAATGTGTAAAGTCGATTTGGGGTCATTTGTTCCAATACCTGTGTTTTGAGCAAAGGCAAATGTGCCTAGTGTAATAAAAAAAATTAGTAAAATTCTCTTTTTTGTTATTGTTGTTACCATAGTGTTTGTTGTTTTAAAATAGATTTGGTTGTATTCATTTATAAATATTATCGTTTAGAGTTGAGTAGAATTACTTTCGGCATTGACCGCCAAAATTCAGAAACAACAAAAAAGTGTTGAAGCAACTTTAGACGTTTTGAAAGCACCCAGAAAGTGTTATAAAAATGATGTGTGATATACAGGTCGTTCATTAATGTATAAACTAGATTTGGGATCTAATTTAAAAGCAAATGTAGAATATTTTTTTTTAAACTAGAAAATTTTTTTCGGTATGATATTTAAAACTTTGATTCTCAATAATATACATTTATTAATTTACAGCAAGATTTTGTTATATTACAACAATATTAGTCAAACTTTAAAAAAACAATAGCGTTAAAATATATTATGGGCAAGTTTGATGGATGCTGACAATTCTCTACTTTTGCAAAAAATATAAATTTGCATAATTATGCTTTCAGTTTCAAACTTATCAGTTCAATTTGGAAAACGCGTTCTTTTTGATGAAGTCAACGTTACCTTCAATAGTGGCAATTGCTACGGCATTATTGGTGCCAACGGTGCTGGAAAATCAACCTTTCTAAAAATTCTTTCAGGCACACAAGAAGCAACCTCTGGACATGTTCATTTAGAGCCTGGAAAACGCATGTCTGTTCTTGAGCAGAATCACAATTTGTACGACAATCATACCGTCCTCGAAACAGTGCTGATAGGTAACAAACCTTTGTTTGCAATTAAATCTGAAATTGATGCGCTTTATAATGATTATAACGACGCCAACGCCGATAGAATAGGCGAGCTGCAAGTTCAATTTGAGGAAATGGACGGATGGAATGCCGATAGCGATGCTGCTGCTATGCTTTCCAATTTAGGGATCAAAGAAGAATTACATTATAACCTTATGGCCGATTTGGACGGAAAACAAAAAGTAAGAGTGTTGTTAGCACAAGCGCTTTTTGGATCGCCAGATGTTCTTATTATGGATGAGCCGACCAACGACTTGGATTATGAAACTATCGCATGGCTCGAAACCTTTTTGGCCAATTACGACAATTGTGTGATTGTTGTTTCGCATGACCGTCACTTTTTAGATGCTGTTTGTACGCATATTTCGGATATCGATTTTAGTAAAATCAACCATTTTTCTGGAAATTACACCTTTTGGTACGAATCCTCACAGCTCGCTGCAAAACAACGTGCACAACAAAACAAAAAAGCAGAAGAGAAAAAGAAAGAATTGGAAGAATTCATTCGACGTTTTTCTGCAAATGTTGCTAAATCTAAACAAGCAACTAGCCGAAAAAAAATGATAGACAAACTTAATGTTGCAGACATTAGACCCTCGAGCAGAAGATATCCAGCAATTATATTTGAACGTGAGCGTGAAGCCGGTGATCAAATTTTAAATATCGAAAAACTATCTGCCGAATTGGATGGTGAACTATTGTTTCAAAACATTGATTTGAATTTGAATAAAGGCGATAAAGTGGTTGTGTTTTCTAAAGATTCGAGAGCGACAACAGCGTTTTATGAAATTATCAATGGAAAACAAAACCCCAAAACTGGAAAATTCAGTTGGGGAGTCACTACAACACAATCGTATTTGCCTTTGGACAACAGTGCGTTTTTCTCAGAAAAATTGAGTCTTGTCGATTGGTTACGCCAATGGGCCACTACTGAAGAAGAGCGCGAAGAAGTATATATCCGTGGATTTTTGGGCAAAATGATTTTTAGCGGAGAAGAAGCTTTAAAAACAGCTGATGTTTTATCTGGTGGAGAAAAAGTGCGTTGTATGCTTTCACGCATGATGATGATTCGCGCCAATGTTTTAATGTTGGACGAACCCACAAACCATTTAGATTTGGAGAGTATTACAGCGTTTAATAATTCATTAAAAAACTTCAAAGGCACGGTTTTATTTACTACACACGATCATGAGTTTGCACAAACTGTGGCCAATAGAGTAGTGGAACTAACGCCAAAAGGCATCATCGATCGCCATTCTACTTTTGATGAGTATATGCAGGACGATAAAATTAAAGTGCTTCGAGAGAAAATGTATAGCTAATTTTCAGCATACCATTTTTGTTTTGTTAAATTTAAAACAAAAGTTAAAATAAGACAGCTTGATTTACTTTTGATGATATATTTTCAAATTTAAAACAGTATTTTTTGTCTAACTATTCAGCATAACAGGCATAACAAGCATGGTAACATGTTCGCCTTCATCAAGGCCATCAACAGGGGTTAGGATTCCAGCTCTGTTTGGCAAGCTCATTTCAAGTTGAACATCATCGGCATTAATATTGCTAAGCATTTCGGTTAAAAATCTTGAATTGAAACCAATTTGCATATCATCACCTTGATAATCACAAGTTAATCGTTCTTCGGCTTTATTGCTGTAATCGACATCTTCGGCAGAGATATTCAATTCTGCACCTGCAATTTTCAATCGGATTTGGTGAGTTGTTTTGTTAGAAAAAATAGAAACACGTCGAACAGAGTTTAAAAACGGTGTTCTTCCAATCGTTAATTGATTTGGATTTTCTTTAGGAATTACAGCCTCGTAATTTGGATATTTGCCATCAATTAATCGACAAATAAGTACCGAGTTATCAAATGAGAATTTTGCGTTTGACTCGTTGTATTCAATAGTTACATTTTCATCGCTTGAGGCCAAAATTCCTTTCAATAAATTTAAAGGTTTTTTAGGCATAATAAATTCTGCAGTTTCGCTGGCCTGAACATCTGTTCTTGAGTATTTTACAAGCTTGTGCGCATCTGTAGCTACAAATGTAAGCGCTTCTGTTGAAAACTGAAAAAACACTCCACTCATTACGGGTCTAAGGTCATCATTTCCAGCTGCAAATATTGTTTTATTGATTGCTGTGGCTAATATTTCTGAAGGGATAACTGTTTGGCTCGGCTGATCCAAAGCAATTGTTTTTGGAAACTCCTCTGCGCTGGCATAAGCAAGTGCGTACTTCCCATGGTTTGAACTTATTTCTATAGTGTTATTGGATTCTACAACAAACGTAAGTGGTTGTTCTGGAAAGGTTTTTAGAGTTTCTAGCAGCAATTTAGCAGCTATAGCCACTTGACCCTCACTATCACTTTCAACTTCCAATACGGATAACATTGTTGTTTCTAAATCACTAGCAGAAACCGTAAGTGTTGATGCTTTTAATTCGAATAAAAAATTGTCTAAAATTGGTAAGGTGTTGGAATTGTTAATTACACCTCCTAAGACTTGGAGTTGTTTTAGTAAATATGTACTCGAAACGATGAATTTCATGTGTTTTATTTTTATTTGAAGAATATACTTACAAATATATTCTTTAGCAGCGTATTAACGAAAGAAACTTATCAACATTTAAACTGATGTTTTTAACTAAAAATCAATCTTCAAAAAATTGTACAGTAACGCTATCCATCATATCAAGTCCCATCAAGGATGAAGCCCCGCCAACGGTATATTTATTACTTTTATACATTGCAATTTCTAAGTATTCTGAAGAATTAAAAACGACCATAGCACGACCTTCATCGTTGCGATTTTGAAGTGGAATACTAAAATCTACAATATCTGAATAATTGGTATATATTTTTTTAAATCTTTTATTTCTAACCAATATTTCGAAACGTCGCCCTTTTTGAATGGATTCAAAAAACCGTTTTTTGATGTTGGTAATAACATTGTCATAGCGATCAATAAAAATAACATTTCCAATAAGTTGCGATTGATCTGAACTCACAAAAGGAGCGAGGTTTTTAATTGGTTTTATTTGTTCAATAGTTTTTCCAATAATTTCTAAAGTGCCTCCTCTTGCAATGTGAGCTGCTACTTTTACAAAAACATCTAAAACTGGAAAACTACCAACAACTTTATCATGAATATTGATTTCGACGATATGATCTGGTGTGGTTTCTAAGCAGATCATACTCAAAATTCCATTATTAGCACAGATAAAAAAATGGCCATTGAGGGCCATGGCAATATGTTTGTTTTCTGGATTCAACTCAGAATCTACGCCAATAATATGGATGGTTCCTTTTGGAAAACTACGAAACGCGTTTTGTGTGATATATGCGGCTTCGATCACACTAAATGGAGAAATATTGTGTGAAACATCAACAATCGTTACATCAGGAATTTCGGAGTGTAATGCCCCTTTTACAGCACCGACAAAGTGTGCTTTCATTCCAAAATCTGTTGTTAGTGTAACGATGGCCATTTGTTGTAAACTGTTGCGGGTTTCAATGTAATCAAAAAATGCAGTTATCTTGTACTACAAACCTACATAAATTTTTGTTTTAAAATTTTATTAACAGTACTAAAAATTTAAGTAAAAATGTTAGTATTTTTATATCATTAATTTTATTAATTTTCATAACCCATAAGCATTTGAATGAACTCGTATTAGAACTGGAAGAAATTACACCAAAAGAATTTTTTGGTCCCCAAAATAATAATATAAAACTCCTCAAAAAGTATTTCCCAAAACTCAAAATTGTAGCCAGAGGCAACAAAATCACTGCCTTTGGTGATGAGGAATTACTTGAAGAATTTGACAAACGCATGGAAATGTTGTTGAGTCATTTTGGCCAATACAACACCATAGACGAAAATATGATAGAGCGTGTCCTTACAAGCGATTCTAAAGAAGATTATGAAACTTCTAGCAAGAGTGGAGAAGTCATACTTCACGGTGTCAATGGTCGGATGATTAAAGCGCAAACTAGCAATCAAAGAAAATTAGTAGATGCCGTACGTCAAAATGATATGGTATTTGCCATTGGTCCTGCTGGAACAGGAAAAACATACACTGGCGTTGCACTAGCTGTCAAAGCACTAAAAAACAAAGAAGTAAAACGTATTATACTAACAAGACCCGCTGTAGAGGCAGGAGAGAATTTAGGGTTTTTACCAGGAGATTTAAAAGAAAAATTAGACCCCTACATGCAACCTCTTTACGACGCACTACGTGATATGATTCCGCATGAAAAATTAGATAATTACATCGAAAAAGGCATCATTCAAATTGCTCCATTGGCGTTTATGCGAGGACGTACACTAGACCATGCGTTTGTGATTTTAGATGAAGGCCAAAATACAACTCATGCACAAATGAAAATGTTTTTGACAAGAATGGGGAAAAATGCAAAATTTTTGCTCACTGGAGATCCAGGGCAAATTGATTTACCAAGGCGCGTTATTTCTGGCCTGAAAGAAGCCCTATTGATCCTCAAAGACATCAAAGGTGTTGGGATGGTGTTTTTGGATGATAAAGATGTCATACGTCATAAACTCGTAAAAAAGGTAATTGAAGCCTATAAGAATATTGAAAACAGAGAATAACACACCATCATGAGTCAAACCATTATAGAAACAAATTTTAATTTTCCAGGGCAAAAATCCATTTATAAAGGAAAAGTTCGAGAAGTTTACACCATTAATAACGATTTGTTGGTTATGATTGCTACCGACCGTCTTTCGGCTTTTGATGTTGTGATGCCCAAAGGAATTCCCTACAAAGGCCAAATACTGAACCAGATCGCAACAAAAATGATGAAAGCTACGGAAGATCTTGTGCCCAATTGGCTGATAGACACTCCAGATCCTAATGTTGCTGTAGGGCATTTGTGTGATCCTTTTAAGGTAGAAATGGTTATCAGAGGTTATATGTCTGGCCATGCAGCACGCGAGTATAAAGCAGGAAAAAGAATGCTTTGTGGTGTGCCAATGCCAGAAGGAATGAAAGAAAACGACGCCTTTGAAACCCCCATTATAACCCCAGCAACAAAAGCAGAAATGGGAGATCATGATGAAGATATTTCTAGAGAAGATATTTTAGCTCGTGGCATTGTTAGCGAAGACGATTATTTGGTTTTAGAAGATTATACCAAAAAATTATTTCAAAGAGGTACAGAAATTGCAGCTCAACAAGGACTGATTTTAGTGGATACAAAATATGAATTTGGGAAAACAAAAGAAGGTAAAATTGTATTAATTGATGAAATACACACCCCAGATTCTTCTCGTTATTTTTATGGAAACGGGTACAAAGAGCGTCAACAAAAGGGCGAACCACAAAAACAATTGTCCAAAGAATTTGTACGACAATGGCTGATTCAAAATGAATTTCAAGGATTAGTAGGCCAAACTGTGCCAGAAATGAGCAATACCTACATACAAACCGTAAGTGAGCGCTACATCGAATTGTATGAAAACATTACTGGAGAATCGTTTGTCAAAGCTGATCTTTCAAATATCAATGAAAGAATTGAAAAAAATGTTCTTAATTATCTTTCGAACTAAATAACAAACTCATTTTTTGAGTAAATTGACGTAATTTTAAATACACAAAGGTGTTGGCTTTAACTCTATAAACAGCAACTACACTTACAACGCTTAAAAATAATATGGCGCCAAAAATGACTTCTGTTGGATTTAAGTTTTTCCCAATACATCTATTTAAACCAAAACCTGTAAAACTTCCATACAGCACTATAAAATGAATCACATAAATTGAAAGTGTTTTCTGACCAATTTTTAAAATGAGTGTTTGTTTTAAAAAATTTTCAAAAGCATAAAAAATACCAAAGATGACCAGGACATTCCCTAAGCGAATGAATAAATAATTGAAATTCGCCACATCACTAATAAGCTGAATATCAGTCCATAAGTAGATGTTTTGCAAAACCCATGTAAAGCTATTCACCAAAAACAACCCCAATACCAAAAAGCATATAACAATGCTACGCTTAAATTTAGGTTTTTTCAAATAGCTATAAAATAAAGAGGCCATAAAAGCCCCAAATGCCATATACCCAAACCAAGGAATTATGGTAAAAATTGATCCGTTTGCTTTGGTCAAATAATTGGCCAAAACCAATGGTATATGCTCCGCAGAATATGACCTGTATAATGGTTCTGTCATAAAGATAAACATGCCTAAAATCAACATCAGCAGAGCAAAAACAATAACATTTTTTTGAACTAGTTTATAAAAGAAAATAATGAGGATAAGAGATAATCCGATACATTGTAAGACATCAACTACAAGAAAATAGGTGTCAAAATTCCCAGAAAGCCATCTAAAAATTGGAATGCGAAGGGCGTATCCAATACCCATCAGCATAAGTCCACGAATCAGTCCTTTCTTTAGGCGTTCATTTGAGGTTCCTTTGTCGTTTGCTTTCATCAACAAATACGTGAAAATTAGGCCGGAAATTGTAAAAAATACAGGGGCAGTGATGCCTCTGAAATATTGCCAAACTCTAAAGGCAAGATTTGAAGTGTCTCGAAAATCTACGGCAAGAAGAGTATCAATAAAGTGTCCTTGAAGCATCATTAAGATTGCAAAGGCACGTACAGCATCAATAAAATATAAACGATTGGTTTTCAATTGTATAAATTTATAACAAAAGTAGTGCAATCTCTATTAATTTATTTCATGAATTCATTAAACATATTTTAAATATTTAATTAAATTAGTTGCAAATTAAAATTCTATGAATTTTTTCAATCTTAAAAATAAGCTCGATTACAAAGCAGCATATACGGCATCAGTAGAGCAACCCGAGCAGTTTTGGGAAACTATTGCCCTACATAATTTTCAATGGAAAAAACCCTGGAATCAAGTGTTGGAATATGATTTTTCTGTTCCAAGTATCAAATGGTTTGATGGTGCAGAACTCAATATTACAGAAAATTGTATTGATCGTCACCTCGTAAAGAATGCCAATAAAACCGCAATTTTATTTGAACCTAACGACCCTAATGCAAAAGTTGAACACATTAGCTATAAAAACTTACATGCTCGAGTAAATAAATTTGCAAACGTGCTAAAATCAAAAGGAGTTAAGAAAGGGGATAGGGTGTGTATCTATTTGCCAATGATCCCCGAATTGGCAGTATCTGTTCTTGCTTGTGCACGTATTGGTGCAATTCACTCTGTTGTTTTTGCAGGATTTTCTTCTGCTGCGTTGGCTACTAGAATTAACGATTGTGATTGTAAAATTGTAATTACTAGTGATGGGAGTTATCGCGGTGCAAAAACAATTGATCTCAAAGGCATTGTTGATGAAGCCCTAGAATCTTGTTCCAATGTAAATACAGTGCTTGTTGCAAAGCGAATACATTCTGATATTCAAATGAAAAGCGATAGAGATGAATGGCTTCAACCATTATTGGATGCTGCTTCGGAGATTTGTGAAGCAACAGTTATGAATGCCGAAGATCCTCTTTTTATTTTATACACGTCAGGATCAACAGGCAAACCAAAAGGCATGGTGCATACCACCGCTGGTTACATGGTATATACGGCCTATACCTTCAAAACTATTTTTCAATATGAAGCCAATGACATCTATTGGTGTACTGCAGATATTGGATGGATTACTGGGCACAGTTATATTGTTTATGGCCCACTCTTAAACGGCGCTACCACTGTAATGTTTGAGGGTGTACCAAGTTTTCCAGATTATGGTCGCTTTTGGGATATTGTTGAAAAACATAAAATTACTCAATTTTATACTGCTCCAACAGTAATCAGAGCTTTGGCAAAACAAGGCGATGATTTTGTAAATCCTTATGATTTGTCTTCGCTAAAAATCATTGGAACCGTGGGCGAACCCATAAATGAAGAAGCTTGGCAATGGTACAACACCAAAATTGGGCAAAACAAATGTCCTATTGTTGATACATGGTGGCAAACCGAAACTGGCGGAATCCTTATCAGTCCAATACCAAATTGTTTTTCAGGAAAACCTACCTATGCTACCTTACCATTTGTTGGTGTTCAAGCGGCATTAATGGATGAAAATGCTAACGAAATTTCAGACACAAAAGCGGAAGGACGACTGTGTATAAAATTCCCATGGCCTTCCATTGCTCGCACAATATGGGGAAATCACAAACGCTACAAAGACACTTATTTTTCTTCATTCAATAATTGCTATTTTACTGGCGATGGGGCATTGAGAGATGAAAATGGCCATTACAGAATAACAGGTCGTGTTGATGATGTGATTATTGTCTCTGGACATAATTTAGGAACAGCTCCAATAGAAGATGTTATTAATGAGCACGAATACATAGCTGAATCTGCAATTGTTGGATTTTCTCATCCTATAAAAGGAAATGCATTGTATGGTTTTGTTACTTTAAAATCTGAACGCTCGAAAACCGAAACCGATGCCATTAAGTCAGAAATAAATGCATTAATTACAAAAACTATTGGACCTATAGCCAAACTCGACAAAATTCAATTTACAGAAGGTTTACCAAAAACTAGGTCAGGAAAAATCATGCGTCGAATTTTACGTAAAATTGCCAATAATGAAACTTCAAATTTGGGGGATATAAGTACACTACTTAATCCAGAAGTTGTGCAATCTATAATCAATAAATCAAAAATTAAATAACCAATTATTATGAAAACAAAAGTAATTTTTATCTTATTTGTAGCACTAACTCTTGTAGGGTGTAAGTGTGAAAATAATGGAAAATGTAAACAATCAATATCTTATAACGACAGCTCAGAAAAGCAGGATCAATATCTAGGTGGAATAAAAATGATTCCTATACAAACACCAAAAGGAGAATTTAAAGTATGGACCAAACGTGTTGGAAACAACCCCACAATGAAAGTTCTACTTCTTCATGGTGGACCAGGGATGACACACGAAATTTATGAAAGTTTTGATGGCTACTTTCCCAATGCAGAAATTGAATATTATTATTATGATCAATTAGGCTCATATTATAGCGATCAACCAGAAGATTTATCGCTTTGGGATTTGGACCGCTTTGTAGAAGAAGTGGAGCAAGTTCGCATTGCTTTGGGGTTAGATCGTTCTAATTTTTACCTCTACGGGCAGTCTTGGGGCGGTATTTTAGGAATGCAATATGCCTTGAAATATCAAGAGCATTTGAAAGGGTTAATCATCTCTAATATGGTTCCTTCTATACCAGATTATATTGCGTATTCAGAAAATGTTCTTGCTCCACAATTGGATCCAACAGTTCTAGAAGAAATTATGAGTTATGAAAATAAAGAAGACTATTCAAATCCACGATACATGGAGTTGTTAATGAATAATTATTACACAGAGCATATCATCAGAATGCCAGTAGCAGATTGGCCAGAGCCTCTTAATAGAAGTTTTAAACATATCAACCATGATGTTTATGTAACCATGCAAGGGCCTAGTGAGTTTGGCGTCAAAGGCGATGCTACTCTAAAATATTGGGATGTCAAGGACGACCTAAAAAATATCAGTGTACCAACATTGAGTATTGGAGCAACCTATGACACCATGGATCCAGAGCAAATGGAATTTATTGCAAATGAAGTTCAAAACGGACGTTTCCTTTTATGTCCAAATGGCAGCCACTTGGCTCAATTTGATGATCAAAAAATATATTTTGAAGGGCTTATAAAATTTATCAAAGATGTTGATCGTGGGACTTTCTAAGCACTAATCTGTTTTAGAACTTCATCCATTACATATCGATAATAGTTCATATCGGCGGGGACAATACTGAAAATTGGGTGTTGTTTCCGCCGACATGTTTCTAATTCATCGAAAGTAAAAAGACGTACGGCATCAACTTCTTCTGTCTGTATCTTTAGCGCTTTAATATCAGTTTTGAACTCAGCTAAAAACACATGCTGAAACTCGCAATCTGTTATCCCATTAGAAAACTGGTTTATGTTTTTTCGAACATCAATCAAACGCAAATCATCGGTATTGAGTTGTAGTCCAATTTCTTCTAGGACTTCGCGTAATGCGCCTTCTAAAATAGATTCGCCGGCAGCAACATGACCCGCTACAGAAACATCCCAAAGATTTGGGAACGTTTCTTTATTTGAACCCCGTTTTTGTAATAATAGAGACGGCGTGGAGGTGTAAAACCAAATGTGTACAGTAGGGTGAAAAAATCCTTTTTGATGGGCTAATGATTTGTTGCAAACTTGCCCCGTTGGCTGACCAAAATCGTCCCAAATATCTAAAAATTCGTCCACAACTATTCAAAATAGCTAAATGTTTCACCAGATTGAATATTCAATAGCGACTCATAAATCATTCGAATGACATTCTCTACATCGTTGCGATGAACCATTTCTACGGTTGTATGCATATAACGCAACGGCAACGATATAAGCGCAGAAGCAACACCACCATTGCTGTAGGCAAATGCATCGGTATCAGTTCCTGTTGCTCTTGAAAGAGCGGCACGTTGAAATGGAATATTATGACGTTCTGCCGTGTCGGTGATTAAATCTCTTAACTTCTGTTGAACAGCTGGAGCGTATGCGATAACTGGTCCGTCACCCATTTTGCAATGTCCTTGTTTCTTTTTATCAATCATTGGAGTAGTGGTGTCGTGTGTCACATCGGTAACAATAGCCACATTGGGTTGAATGGTGTGTGTGATCATTTGAGCACCACGAAGACCAATTTCTTCTTGTACGGAATTTGTAATATATAATCCAAATGGTAGTGATTTTTTATTCTCATGAAGAAGACGTGCAACTTGTGCAATCATAAATCCACCCATACGATTATCAAGGGCGCGACATACAAAATGATCTTTGTTCAAAATGTGAAATTCATCTGGGTAAGTAATCACGCAGCCCACATGCACTCCCAATTTTTCAACATCGTCTTTGGATTGACAACCAACATCGATAAAAATATTATCAGGCTTGGGTGCTTGTTCTTTGGCTAGGGTACGCGTATGAATGGCTGGCCATCCAAACACACCCTTCACAATACCATTTTTGGTGTGAATATTCACCACTTTACTTGGAGCGATTTGATGATCGCTACCACCATTGCGAATGACATAAATCAGCCCATCATCAGAAATATAATTGACATACCACGAAATTTCATCGGCATGACCTTCGATCACAACTTTAAACTTTGCCTCTGGATTAATCACCCCAACAGCAGTTCCATAGGTGTCTGTAATAAAAGTATCTACATAGGGTTTTAGGTAGTCCATCCATAGTTTTTGTCCATTCCATTCATATCCTGTTGGTGATGCATTATTGAGATATGATTCTAAAAAATCGAGTGCTTTTTGGTCTAAAATTTGTTGCTTTGACATGGTTTAAGAATTTTGCATAAAAATAATAAATATCGTTGAGTATAGTCAGTTCATATGTGTATATTTTTTAAATTTGAAATTTATTAGAAAAGCACATGAGGTTCGCTACTTTTTTTTATTTATTTGGAATGCTGTTGGGCTGGGGACAAGCGCTTCCAAAAAAAGCGGATTCTATTTCTCAAAAATACCTTATCGTTGTTGGTGACACCATAACAAAGCAATCTATTGACTTGGAGGAGGTTGTTATTTTACCTCGCTTGCGTATAAAATCTAATAAAGACCGACGACGATATCTTATTTTGCAGCGTAAAACCATCAAAGTGTATCCATATGCAAAACTAGCCGCAGAACGACTTCAATCGTTGAATGAGCGCATGGCCAATGTCAAAAGCAAAAGCAAGCGCAAAAAATACACCAGACGTGTTCAAAAATTTGTTGAGGATGAATTTTCTGAAAAGCTAAAAAAGTTTACAATTACAGAAGGTCAAATCTTAATTAAACTTATTCATCGCCAAACAGGAACGACTGCTTTTGATTTGATTAAAGAACTACGCAGCGGGTGGCGGGCATTTTGGTACAACAATACGGCAAAATTGTTCAAAATGTCCTTAAAAATTCCATTCGATCCCGAGTTAGAAGAAGAAGATTACCTTATTGAAGATATTTTACAACGCCAATTTCAAAAAGGGAATTTGGAATATCAAAAATCTCACAAAACTTACGATTTATACGTTTTAAACAAGCTTTGGAACCCGAAAAAAAGCCAATAATAGGGCTATTTTTGGGGTCATTTTTCCCACTTATGACGTAAATATGCCCGATTATTACGTCAATTGGCCGTTTGTTACATGGTGCTTTAATATGTGGTATGAATGTACTTAACTTTGTAATGTAGAAAAAGGAAAGGTTTTGATAAATACATATTCTTACCCTATTTTACCCTTTTTTGCCTCATAATTACCTACACAAAGCTTCTCGGTCTTGATCCCCAAATCTGGGCCGTAAGCTTTTTTTATTTTCTAAATAAAAAACGCAATACAAACAGCGACAATAATTGCTGCTATTTTGTTGAGATTAAATTGGTGTCCTTCGTCAGCTTCAAATAATATGATCGTTGAAATATGAAAAAACATGCCAATTACCAAAGCGTTGATACTGTAATACACATCATTAGACAACTCGATCAGTTTTGAAACTAGTGTCCCAAAGGGTGTAAGTAGAGCAAAAGCAATAAGAAATAAAATTATTTTTGGTTTTGATATTTTTGAGGAAAGAAGATACGATACAATAAGAACTGCTACCGGAATTTTATGAATAAAAACCCCATAAACAATAGTTTCATGGGCGGAGATAGGAAATCCTTCAAAAAAGGAGTGAATCCCTAAACTCACAAACAAAAGCCAAGGAAATCTATGTCCAGAGGCGCTGTGGTGATGCAAATGACCGTGTTCTGCACCTTTTGAGAAAAACTCCAAAATAATCTGTAAAACAATTCCAGAAAGGATAAAAACTCCAGTATATTTTGCATTTAAATTTTCATATACATCCGGCAAAAGTTCAAAAACTGTTGTGGACAATAAAAATGCACCACTAAATGTGAGTAATAATTTCAGATTGACTGTTTTTGATTTAAAAAACAAAATTGAAAACAATAGCCCAACAATCACTGAAAAAACTGGAAGCAAAAAATCAAGCATTATTTTTAAAAATTAAAATTAGACGATCAGACGTTTGGGCATTGTAGGGTTCTAAATCATAAGTTCCGAAACACGCCACAAAACTAAGGTTTGCTTTTGAAATCATATCAATAAAATCTTGATAAAAAAAGGCTTGGACACGCTCTTCATAACTGATGACTTTGTCTCCATCAAATATATCTATGGTTTTTGTAATGATGCCTTCTTTAAAAGTTCTTTTAATATCAAATTGAATCCCCTCAATTTCAATGGTATTGCTAGGCACTAGGTGCTGTATCACATATTCGGTATTCATAAAATCGATAACACCAATTCCATCTTCATTAAGACTATTTTTAATTGTTTTCAAAACATCAAAATTATCCTGAGTTGAATCAAAATAGCCAAAACTTGTAAATAAATTCAAAATAATATCATACTTGTTTTCAAGAGGATATCGCATATCATGAATCATAAATTTTAGTCGTGCGTTTGTACTTTTGGACGCCTCCAAAATGCTCTGCTTAGAAAGGTCAACCCCTGTGACATTATACCCAAGAGAATTTAAAAAAATAGAATGGCGACCTTTGCCACAAGCCAGATCCAAAATATTTTGATTTTCGTTAATCTTAAGATAGGCAACTAGATTTTTTATAAACCTTTGGGCTTCATCATAATTGCGTTGCTGGTAAAGGATATGATAATATGGGGTATCAAACCAAGACTGATACCATTTTTGCTGTTTTGTCATTTATTATATACTAACACCGACAAAAATACTGTATTTTTGACATCTATTACAAAAAACCTTATGAATACTGATTTTGAAATGGTTGCCAAAACACTTTATGGTTTTGAGGAACTTTTAGAAAATGAATTAAAGCAACTTGGTGCAAAACACATCAAAAAAGGGGTTCGCCATGTTAGTTTTGCTGGAGATAAAGGCTTTATGTACAAATGTAATTTAGGGCTACGAACGGCAATAAAAATATTGAAACCTATTGCAAAATTTAAGGTGAAAAATGAATCTGATCTTTACCAAAAAATTAAAAGTATAAACTGGGAAAATTACCTAAAAAACGACGGTACTTTGGCAGTTGGCGCCACACTAAGTGGCGATAGATTTACACATTCACAATTTATTGCATTAAAAACAAAAGATGCTATTGTAGATCGTTTTCGAGAACAAACAGGACAACGCCCCAATGTAGATTTACGCTTTCCAGATTTAAAAATCAACATTCATATTGATGGCGATTTTTGTAATGTATCGTTGGACAGTTCTGGAGAATCACTTCACAAAAGGGGATATAAAATAGCAACAAATATTGCTCCCATAAACGAAGTTTTAGCAGCAGGGCTTATTATGCTTTCAGGTTGGGATGGACAGACAGATTTTATGGATCCTATGTGTGGCTCTGGAACACTGCTTGTTGAAGCCGCAATGATTGCCTGTAATATTCCTCCAAATCTGATGCGCAATGAATTTGCTTTTGAGCGTTGGCAAGATTGGGATGTCGATTTGTATGAAAAAATTGAAGAATCTTTATTGTCGAAAACACGTGATTTTCATCATAAAATATTAGGTTTTGACAAATCACCAAGCGCAGTCAGAAAAGCAATTGAAAATGTAAAAAATGCTCATCTTGATGAGTTTATAACCATAAAACACGAAGATTTCTTTAAAACCCAAAAAGCAGGGGAAGAATCTCTTCACATGGTTTTTAATCCACCTTATGGAGAACGTCTCGATCTTGAGATGGAAGAGTTTTATGGTAATATGGGCAGTACGCTAAAGCACAAATACTCCGGAACAAACGCCTGGCTTATAACTTCAAATCTTGAAGCCCTAAAGCATGTAGGATTAAGACCTTCAAGAAAAATTAAAGTTTTCAATGCAAAGCTAGAATCGCGATTGGTGCTCTATAAAATGTATAGTGGTACTAAAAAAATTCACAAGCAAAACCCCAAAGAACTCAATCAATAAAAAAAACCTTGTTTGTATTTTTGATTAGAAAAATAGACAAGGTAAATCGCAATAACAACAGTCATAATTGGTAGCATTAGCTGTGGTCCAGTCATGGCTATATAATCTTGTATGAAAAAATTGTAGCCTTGTTGAATGATTAATGCTATCAAAGAAAGTACAAACAAAAAATAAGCCCACTTCTTTCGAAAAAGAAGACCAATAGCACCAAAAAAACCTCCAAAAACTGCAACAGCAAATGCAGAAGTTACCCAAGCAGGCATGTTAGAGTAGTAGAGTTGATTTGCTTCGGGGAGAAGTTTTAAATCATCATCGGAAATATAAGCCTGACCAAGATAAGCAAGGATTCCAATACTATTCCAAATAAAAGCAATAATAGAAATAAGCCAATAGCGCAATTTTGGTTTTGGTGTTATTGTATTCATAATTGAAATTATTTGATTTATTAATTTTTAAAATTAGTGATTTTAAAATAAATACTTAAAAAATCACATTCAATTTATTTGAAAACTCAAAAAAGGGCTTATTTTTGCAAAGTTGAACTTATACCAAGAAATGCTAACATCGTACGAAAAAGAAGAAAGAAAAGCAGGCAAAGAACTCTATCAATATCAAAAAGGAGCCATTCAAAAGATTTTTGAATGTTTTGAAACTGCAGAAGAGGATTACCATTTATTATATCAATTACCAACTGGTGGGGGTAAAACAGTGATTTTTTCAGAAATCGTTAGTCAATATCTCAAAACAAGGCAAAAAAAGGTGTTGGTGATGACTCACAGAATTGAGCTTTGCAAGCAAACCTCTGCTGTTTTGACAGAATTTGGAGTTACAAATAAGGTTGTTGACAGTAAGGCCAATTTAGATGATCAAAGGAACTATGATTGCTTTGTGGCTATGGTTGAAACGTTAAATAATAGGTTAAAAGACGACAAATTAGACATTTCCGACATTGGCCTTGTCATTATTGATGAAGCACATTACAACTCCTTTACCAAGCTTTTTAAATTCTTTGAAAAAGCATTTATTTTGGGCGTAACTGCAACGCCGTTGAGTTCAAATATTGAACTCCCAATGACGGACAATTACAACGAACTTATTGTAGGCGAAAGTATTGAATCACTCATAGAGAATCGTTTTTTGGCAAAGGCCAATATGTATTCTTTTAATGTTGGATTAACCTCGCTTGTTGTTGGTGCAAACGGGGACTACACTGTAAAATCTTCGGAAGAATTATATACCAATAATGAAATGCTTACAAAACTAATGGAAGCCTACCATGAATGTTGTAAGGGAAAAAAAACATTGATATTTAATAATGGGATCAACACCTCATTGTATGTTTATGATATATTTAAAAGATCAGGAATGCCCATTGCACATTTGGACAATACAACATCAAAAAAGGAACGTGCGAATATCTTAAAGTGGTTTAAAAAAACACCAGGTGCCATTCTTACTTCTGTAAGTATTTTGACCACTGGTTTTGATGAACCTAGTGTTGAAGCAATTATCTTAAATCGTGCTACAAAATCCTTGACCTTGTATTATCAGATGATAGGACGAGGTTCTCGAATTTTTAAGGAGAAAGACAGTTTCAATGTTGTGGATCTAGGAAACAACTTCCATAGATTTGGACCTTGGGGCAGTACAAACCTCGATTGGCAACGAATTTTCAAATACCCCAGCCATTATCTCGATGGTATTCTGAGCGATGAAGATCTCGAAAATAATTTTAAATATGAAATGCCCGACACTATTAGAGCTTCATTTGCCAATACTGAAGATGTATATTTTGACATCAATAAAACGTACATTGAATCGATCAGACGCGGGGAGTCTTCGAAAGTAGTACTTAAAAGATCTATAGAGCAACATGCAAAAATTTGTATTGAAAATAGTGAAGATATCTTTGATGCACTTGGGTTGATGAAACTTTTGGATGACGACATCGACTTTAGAATTCATCGCTATTCAAAATGTATCAGCAAAAGCACACATAATTTTTTGACCTGGTTGAAAGATGATTATAAGAAGAAACTACGCTTTTTTATGAGACAAAATTTTGATGATATCAAAGCCAAGCACAATTAGAATATGATTATATATTATTTAATTTTTATGACCACTTTTTGCTTCAATCAAGAATCACAAATTATATTTGAATTCAATAAAAAATCAAATATCAACACATGGCAATTGGTTGATGATGGCGTAATGGGAGGGAGGTCAGTTGGACAATTCTCTTTAAATGAAGAAGGAAATGGACTATTTGAAGGCCATGTTTCAATTGAAAATAATGGCGGATTTTCTTCAATTCGATTGAATACAAATGACCTTCAAATACATACACACAAAACCATTTCACTATCCCTAAAAGGGGATGGATCGGTATATCAATTTCGTCTGAAAGGATCAAGATACGAAAGACATTCCTACATTTTTAATTTTCAAACTTCAGGAAAATGGGAAACTATAGAAATTCCACTTCAAGACATGACGCCAAGTTTTAGAGGATTCAAATTAGAAATATCCAATTTTGATCAAGACGCAATAGAACAAATAGGATTTTTAAAAGCATCAAAGAAAAATACGTCGTTCCAATTAGAAATTAAACATATACATTTGAAATAGTCCCAAAAAATTGCATCTTCGTATAGTAGTTAGCCCCCTAAATCTATTGTTATGACGTCTTCAAATACAGCTCCAAAACCCTACGTATATTTTATTCTTTTATGTGTTTTTTTTGGATGTGATTTCAAAAAAAAATCAACCTCTTTTCCAGCAGAACTCCTCATAGGTTCCTGGTTAGATGACAGCAAGGCAAAATTACATTTTACCCTTTTTGAAAATGGAAAAGCTAGCTCAGACAATATGAAAACTTTAATTTATAAACGCTGGACAACTTGCAACGATAGTTTATTTCTTACCGTGAAAAGTATCGGCAACAGAACACGATTTGAAAGTATTGAAGCATATAAAATTGATACACTAGACGCCAATAATCTCGTCCTTCACAACAAAAACTTTAAAATGTCTTACAGTAGAAAATGATCTATTTTTTATTAATTTTTTTACCATTGAACATCATATTTTTTTCGACATAAGTCATTGAAAATGAGCATTTTATAATTAATTAAATTCAATTGAATTTAAATCATATTAAAATCAACAAAACAAATATTCTTTTTGGTTATCTATTTTTGAATACGATAAAGTTTATACGTCAATTTCTAATAGCAATATGCACTCATTAAACAAGTTTAGTAAAGCCATAACACAAGATCCAACTCAACCCGCAGCACAAGCTATGTTACATGCCATTGGACTCGATCGTTCTGATTTTGAAAAGCCTTTTGTAGGAATAGCAAGTACGGGCTATGAAGGTAATCCTTGCAACATGCACTTGAATGATCTGGCAAAATTGGTCAAAAAAGGAACTTTAGAAACAGATGTTGTTGGTTTGATTTTCAATACAATAGGGGTTAGTGATGGCATTTCTATGGGTACACCCGGAATGCGCTTTTCATTGCCCTCTAGAGATATTATTGCAGATTCTATGGAAACTGTTGTGCAAGCTATGAGCTACGACGGCATGATAACTGTTGTGGGATGCGACAAAAATATGCCAGGAGCACTCATGGCTATGATTCGTGTCAACAAACCCTCTATTTTGGTATATGGCGGTACAATTGATTCTGGATGTCATAATGGAAAAAAATTAGATGTTGTTTCGGCTTTTGAAGCCTGGGGAAGCAAAGTAGCTGGAACCATGAATGAAACCGAATTTCAAAATATTGTTCAAAAAGCATGTCCTGGTGCAGGTGCCTGTGGTGGTATGTACACCGCAAACACTATGGCCTCTGCCATAGAAGCGCTCGGAATGGCATTGCCATATAATTCCTCTAACCCAGCTACAGGTAAAGAGAAAAAACAAGAAGCTATTGAAGCTGGAAAAGCAATTCGATTGTTGTTAGAAAAAGATATTAAACCCTCTGATATCATCACAAAAAAATCACTTGAAAACGCTATAAGACTAATTACAGTTCTCGGCGGATCTACTAACGCTGTACTCCACTTTTTAGCAATTGCAAGAGCCGCAAATATTGAGTTTACACTGCAAGATTTTCAACGTATTAGTGACGAAACTCCTTTTCTAGCAGATTTGAAACCCAGCGGAAAATTCCTAATGGAAGATGTACACCGCGTAGGAGGTATTCCTGCAGTTTTAAAATATCTTTTAGAAAACGGCTTACTTCATGGTGATTGTTTGACAGTCACAGGAAAAACAATAGCAGAAAATCTTTCAGAAGTTGAAGGCCTATCTAAAGGGCAACAAGTGATTAAACCTATAGAAAACCCCATTAAACTTTCAGGGCATTTACGCATGTTGTATGGAAATTTAGCGACAGAGGGTAGTGTGGCAAAAATCACAGGGAAAGAAGGTCTGCGGTTTTCTGGAAAAGCCAAAGTGTTTGATGGTGAATATGCTGCAAACGATGGCATTCGCGATGGCCTTGTCCAAAAAGGTGATGTGGTTGTAATCCGATACGAAGGTCCAAAAGGAGGTCCAGGAATGCCAGAAATGCTCAAGCCAACAGCAGCAATTATGGGTGCTGGTCTAGGAAAAGATGTTGCACTTATTACCGATGGCCGTTTTTCTGGTGGCACACACGGATTTGTTGTTGGGCACATTACTCCAGAAGCACAAGATGGCGGAGCAATTGCTTTGGTTCAAAACGGCGATATAATCACCATAGATGCAGAATCCAATAGTATAACACTCGAAATTTCAGACAAAGAATTACAAGATAGAAAACATCAGTGGAAGGCACCAGAACTGAAAGTTTCTAGAGGTGTGCTTTTCAAATATGCAAAAACAGTTTCCTCTGCTTCACAAGGGTGTGTAACAGATGAATTTTAAATCAAAATAAAGATTTATGGATGTACAAACAAAATTAAAACAAAGCTACTTAAATCAACCATCAGAAAAGATTTCTGGAGCTGAAGCTGTAATTCGTTGCTTAATCGCAGAAGGCGCAGACACTATCTATGGATATCCAGGAGGTGCTATCATGCCAGTATATGACGAACTCTTTAAGTATCAAGATCAAATACATCATGTCCTGACAAGACATGAGCAGGGTGCAACACATGCTGCTCAAGGTTTTGCAAGAATATCGGGACGAGTAGGCGTTGCCATTGCAACCTCTGGACCAGGAGCTACAAACCTAATCACAGGAATTGCAGATGCCCAAATAGATTCTACACCAATGGTTTGTATCACCGGGCAAGTACCATCGCATCTGTTAGGAAGTGATGCTTTTCAAGAAACAGATATCGTAGGTATTTCGACACCTGTTACCAAATGGAATCATCAAATTACTGATGCAACCGAAATTCCTGAGGTTTTAGCTAAAGCATTTTATATTGCAAGAAGTGGACGACCAGGGCCTGTACTTATAGATATTACAAAAGACGCACAATTTGGAGAATTGGATTTCACATACAAGAAATGTGAAGGCATTAGAAGCTATAACCCAATTCCAAGAGTCGATAAAAAACAACTTAGCGCAGCTGCAGAGTTGATTAATGCTGCAAAAAAACCACTAATTGTTTGGGGACAAGGCGTTATTTTGGGAGAAGCAGAAGAAGAATTTAAAGCCGTAATAGAAAAATCTGGAGTACCATCAGCATGGACTATAATGGGGGTTTCTGCAATACCAACTTCGCATCCACTAAACGTTGGAATGGTTGGGATGCATGGAAATTATGGTCCAAACGTACTGACCAACGCATGTGATGTTTTGATTGCCATTGGCATGCGATTTGATGATCGTGTGACTGGAAAACTTAGTGAATATGCAACACAAGCAAAGGTTATTCATTTTGAAATTGACCCTGCAGAAATTGATAAAAATGTAAAAACTGATGTTGCTGTTTTGGGTGATGCCAAAGAAAGTTTGAAAGAACTATTGCCATTACTGAAGAAAAATACACATACAGAATGGCTTGAAAAATTCTCTGAATTATCGAAAATTGAATTTGAAAAAGTCATCAAAAATGACCTTCATCCTACAAAAGAAGGCCTAACAATGGGAGAGGTTTTGAAAGAAATTAACACCCAAAGCAAAGGAGAAGCAGCAATTGTTTCGGATGTAGGACAACACCAAATGATTGCGTGCCGATATGCAGAGTTTAGTAAATCTAGAGGAAATATCACCTCTGGCGGATTGGGAACAATGGGCTTTGCGCTTCCTGCTGCAATTGGGGCCAAAATGGCAACACCCGAAAGGGAAGTGGTTGCTGTGATTGGCGATGGTGGGTACCAAATGACCATTCAAGAATTGGGCACTATTTTTCAAACCAAAGCTGCCGTCAAAATTGTAGTACTCAACAATGATTTCTTGGGAATGGTGCGCCAATGGCAACAGTTGTTTTTTGACAAACGTTACGCCTCAACAGTGATGACAAATCCAGATTTTGTGACCATTGCAAAGGGCTATCATATTGAAGCAAAACGCGTTACAAAACGAGAGGAATTGGCTTCGGCAGTAGAAGAAATGATGGCCTCAAAAGACGCCTATTTCCTAGAAGTATGCGTAGAAAAAGAAGACAATGTTTTTCCGATGGTACCCTCTGGTGCTTCGGTCTCAGAAATACGATTAGAATAATATGGAAGCATCAATAAAACAATTTACTGTTTCTGTTTACGCAGAAAATAATGTGGGATTACTCAACAGAATATCGGCAATATTCCAGCGGCGCCACATCAATATCGAAAGCATGAATATTTCCGTTTCGGAAATTGAAGGCGTTTCGCGTTTTATCATTTTGGTCAATATGACAGAAGTTAATGTCAAAAAAATCATTGGACAAATAGAAAAACAAATAGAAGTTATAAAAGCATTTTATCACACAGATGAAGAAACTATTTATTTGGAATCTTGTATGTTTAAAATCAAATCGGATTTATTGTTTGAGGAGCGTCAAATTCAAAACATCATAAAAGAAAGCGATGCTCGAATAGTTACCGTTAATAGAGAGTTTTTTGTATTAGAAAAATCGGGCAGACGCCACGAAATAGAATTGCTACACCGAGAGCTTAGTGCTTTTGGTATTATGCAATTTGTTCGTTCTGGACGGATTTCCATCACTAAAGACAAAATGAAAATTACTGAATTACTAACCGAATTTAAAAATTAAATTATTACAACGCATGGCAAATTACTTTAACACACTTTCGCTAAGTCAACAATTAGATCAACTTTCGAAATGTAGATTTATGCAGACTTCTGAATTTCAAGACGGTGTAGAAGCGCTAAACAATAAAAAAATAGTTATTGTTGGCTGTGGAGCACAAGGTCTTAATCAAGGTCTAAATATGAGAGATTCTGGACTTGATATTTCTTATGCCTTACGAGCTCAAGCGATTCAAGATCAACGACAATCTTATAAAAATGCAACTCAAAATGGGTTTACAGTTGGCACATATCAGGATTTAATTCCTACTGCAGATGTGGTTTTGAATCTTACGCCAGACAAGCAACACTCCAATGTTGTGGATACAGTTATGCCTCTAATGAAGCAAGGTGCAACCTTATCCTTCTCGCATGGATTTAATATTGTAGAAGAAGGCAAGCAAATTCGTAAAGATTTAACGGTGATTATGGTGGCACCAAAATGCCCAGGGAGTGAAGTTCGTGAAGAGTACAAAAGAGGTTTTGGAGTCCCGACCCTTATTGCTGTTCATCCCGAAAATGATCCTGAAGGAAAAGGATGGGCGCAAGCCAAAGCCTATGCCGTTGCAACTGGAGGACACAAAGCAGGTGTTTTGGAATCCTCTTTTGTGGCAGAAGTGAAAAGTGATTTGATGGGTGAACAAACCATTTTGTGTGGTGTGCTTCAAACGGCCTCTATTTTGTCATTTGATAAGATGATAGAAGAGGGGATAGAACCATCTTATGCTTCAAAATTGATTCAATACGGATGGGAAACCATTACAGAAGCATTAAAACACGGCGGAATAACAAATATGATGGATCGTCTATCAAATCCAGCTAAAATCAAAGCTTTTGAATTATCAGAAGAGCTAAAAACAATCATGAAACCATTATTTGAAAAACATATGGACGACATTATGTCTGGACATTTTTCTAAAACAATGATGGAGGATTGGGCCAATGATGATATAAATCTTTTGAGCTGGCGTGCTGCAACAGGTAAAACTGCATTTGAAAAAACACAGGCAACAACAACTTCAATCTCAGAACAAGAATACTTTGATCATGGTGTACTCTTGGTCGCCTTTGTAAGAGCAGGAGTAGAGCTTGCATTTGAAACTATGGTAGCGTCAGGAATTATAGAAGAATCAGCATATTATGAATCCTTGCATGAATTACCATTAATTGCAAATACCGTAGCAAGAAAAAAATTATTTGAAATGAATCGCATCATTTCTGACACTGCAGAATATGGATGTTATCTATTTGATCATGCCTGTAAGCCGCTTTTAGTTGATTTCATGAAAACCATCAAAACAGATGTAATTGGAACTGCATATTCTACCGAAAGTAATGCTGTAGATAACGCAACATTAATTACTGTAAATCAGTCAATTAGAGAGCATTCAATTGAAAAAATAGGAAACAGACTTCGAACAGCAATGACCGATATGAAAGTGATAAAAACAGAAGCGTAAAACGCAATGAAAAATCTTCAAACCCTATACATTCCAACAGTAGAAGCGATTGAATCTGCGGCTAAAAAGCTGCAAACAGTGGCTACAATAACGCCGTTGGAAAAACATCAACGTTTCTCTGAAAAATACGATTGTACAATGCTATTTAAAAGAGAAGATTTACAGCGGGTTAGATCTTATAAAATCAGAGGGGCTTACAATAAATTATCGTCTTTAACAGCAGAGGAAACAAAACATGGAATAATTTGTGCCAGTGCTGGAAATCATGCGCAAGGGGTTGCTCTGTCTTGTCAATTATTAAAAATTAAAGGGAAAATATTTATGCCTGCTCCAACACCAAATCAGAAAGTAGAGCAAGTAAAAATGTTTGGAAAAGAATTTGTAGAAGTCGTTTTGATCGGTGATACTTTTGATGATTCTTATTACAAAGCCATCGAAGAATGCGAAAAATACAACAAACCTCTCGTGCATCCATTCAACGATCCAAAAGTTATAGAAGGGCAGGGAACTGTTGGGTTAGAAATTATCCAACAATCTAAAACTCCAATAGATTATATTTTTATCCCTGTTGGCGGTGGCGGATTGGCCTCCGGATTGTCATCAATTGTTAAAGCATTATCACCAAAAACAAAAATTGTAGGTGTAGAGCCCACCGGAGCACCATCCATGTCAACCTCAATTGATAAAGGTGAAATTGTAAAATTAGAACACATTGAGAAATTTGTCGATGGCGCATCCGTTCAACGTGTAGGAGATTTAACCTTTGATATTTGTCAAAAAAACCTTGATGTGATGACGACTGTTCACGAAGGGAAAATCTGTCAAACAATCTTGGAAATGTACAACAAAGATGCTATTGTTGCAGAGCCAGCAGGAGTGATGAGTATTGCTGCTTTGGATGATTTTAAAGACGAAATCAAAGGAAAGACAGTGGTGTGCTTAGTTAGTGGAAGTAATAATGATATTACAAGAACTGCAGAAATCAAAGAACGAGCGTTATTGTATGCCAATTTGAAACATTATTTTATTATAAAATTCCCACAACGACCAGGTGCATTGCGAGAATTTGTGGTGGATATGCTAGGGCCTCAAGATGATATCACACATTTTGAATACACCAAAAAGGTAAATCGTGAAAATGATGTCGCCGTTGTTGGAATTGAATTAAAATCACATAACGATCTGCAACCACTAATTACAAAACTCAAAGCGCACAACTTCTTTGGTGATTACCTTAACGACAAACCTGATCTGTTTCAGTTTTTGGTGTGATTTTTTTTCTTTATCCCTTTTTTTAATTAGTTTTTGTTGATAATATAAATCCAAAGACACTATATCTATGATGATGTAAATTACGCTGTATTTGCCATACTACTCATAATTTAAAACTTATTTTATATATATTTGATTAAATAACATATTGATTATAAATAATTTAAGCATATTCATATTGTACTATAATTTATATTATGTAAAATTGAATAGTTTATATAAACATGCTTTTAATTCGTATTTTTGCAAAACATTAAATCAATACATATGAATTTATTACATATATTTCGAGTTGTTGCCTTTTTGGAAGGCCTTTCATATATCCTACTCCTATGTGTTGCTGTGCCAATTAAGTACATAAGTGGAGATCCATCCTACGTCAAAATGCTTGGTATGCCACACGGACTATTATTTATGGGATACATTGCGCTAGCAATTGTATTGAGAACTGAAAATCAATGGATTAAAAATAATTTTTTCATGGTTTTAATAGCTTCTGTCATTCCTTTTGGTACTTTTGTAGTTGAAAAAAAATTGAATAAAACAATCCAAAAATAACATTGATTTTAAATTTGATATGGAATTTCTCCTTGATACCCTCAAAAATTTTTTAAATAAAACTGGCCTAAGCGCAACTACTGCAGACTGGCTCAGTATTATTTTACTCGTTTTAGGTGCTTTAATTGTCGTTTTTATCATCGACTTTATAATTAGGATCATCATAAGAGTTATATTTTCTAAAGTTGCGCAACGCTCCAAAACAAATTTAGACGATATTATGATCGTACATAAGGTCCCGCGTAATATCGCCCACATTGTTCCTTTGTTTATTGCCTATGAAATAATTCCAAACATATTTTTCGAACATATCGTATGGCAAAATACCATCAAAAAATTCATTTTAGTTCTAGGAATTGTTTTTTCAGTATGGGGTTTACGTAGTGTTTTTGGCTCCATAAAAACGTATTTCAAATCTGTTGAAAGACTCAAAGACAAACCCATCGATAGTTATATTCAAGTCATCATGATTTTTGTTTGGCTTACAGGTGTTTTTGCGACATTTGCCGTTGTAACAGGAATTTCTTTTTGGGAGTTTATGGCTGGATTGGGTACAGTCTCAGCAGTCGTCATATTAGTTTTTAAGGATACTATTTTAGGTTTTGTAGCGAGTATTCAAGTTTCTGTAAATGATATGGTGCGCATTGGCGATTGGATCACATTTCAAAAATATGGGGCCGATGGAGATGTTATAGAAATCAACCTTGCCACCGTAAAAGTTCGGAATTTTGACCATACTATTACTACTATTCCAACCTATGCGCTTATTTCAGATTCGTTCAAAAACTGGCGAGGTATGACAGAATCTAACGGAAGACGTATCAAAAGAGCTTTGAATATTCGAATGGCAAGTATTCGTCTTTTAAACTCTAATGATTTAGAAAATCTTTCAAAAATTGAATTAATTCGCGAATATATTGCCAATAAATCTAGTGATATTACGTCTTATAACTCTGATAATGAGGTTGATAAATCTCTACTAATCAACGGTAGAAACCTGACAAATATTGGTGTTTTTAGAAAATATATTGAATCTTATGTTGAAAATCACTCTGCCATCAATAAAGATTTAATGGTTATGGCGCGTCAACTTCAGCCTGGTGACAATGGTTTGCCAATCGAAATTTATGCTTTCAGTAGCGAAAAACGTTGGCAAAATTATGAATATATCATTGCCGATATCTTTGATCATATCATCGCTGCATCCTCTACTTTTGATCTCGAAATTTATGAACATAAATTCTAGAGACCACCACCTCAAAAATATTCGCCCTGAAGTATCTTCTGCACAAATTTTTGAAGCTACTTCAAGTATTGAAGCCTTTCAAAATGGGGTTTTAAGACCAATTCTAAAATTTCAAAATAATCTTTTAGTTCAATTATTTTTATCTGGAATTCATCTAAAAAATCAGACTTCTGAAGTTGTCAGACTCGAAGAAAAGCAAAAGCTTATCACAAATCAATTTAAAACAAATACAACATTAAAACAGTTACTTTTGGGATGTGTGATTGGATTACTTACTGTTGAAGAATTTGAATTTTATAAAACAAACTCCTCTTTACTAAACAAACGCATTTTTTCGACGTTGAAAGACCGTTTGATAGACCAATGGATTTAGAGATTTAAAATTCAATTTTGTGTAAAATCAAGCCTGAAGCAGGGGCGATATAGTCAATGGAAATAGATGAGCTTGGCTTTAAACTCTCTACTATAAAATCTAAATCTACTTCGCCTCTGCCTAATTTTATCAATGCGCCCATCATCAATCGAATTTGATGCCTTCCAAATCCTTTTCCAATAACACGTAAGATATAACTCTTTTCAGGGAAAAAGTTGGCTGTATATATGTCATTTTCCATCAATTCGCAGCGTATCAATTCTCTATCATAAAGACCATTATCTGTAGCTTTATAGCAGTACGATTTAAAGTGATGCATTCCTTGAAAAAGTTGAGCTCCTTTCTTCATTAATTTAACATCTAAAGGGTCTAAAATAGTGGTCATTATAGGAGCGCAAAAAGGGTGACACTTCTCCCCTTGTGCAAAAATGTAATGGTATTCTTTGAATTTAGAATCTTGAATAACATTAAAATCTGAGGTGACTTTCTCTATTGACAAAGCACGAATATCCTGCGGTAAATTGGCATTAAAATCTTCTAAAAATAAACTCAAATCTTCTAAGGGCTCATCCCTGAGAAACAATTCAAATGCGGCTTCTTGTGCAGATACCTTAGCGTCTGTTCTACTGGCTGCTAGGGTTTTAAATGATTGATCGCCAAGTATATAACGCAATGTTTTGTCAATCATTAGATGAAGCGTTTTGGTGTTTGGTTGTTTTTGCCATCCATGAAAACGGTAGCCCAAAAATTGAAACTTTACCAAATAATAAAAACGCTTTTGAAACATCAGCTCAAGGTCGGGGTTTCTGTTTAAAAATAAAAATTAATGCCTTGATTTTAAGATGCTAACAACATCTGAAAGACAAAATCCTTTGGCTTGAAGTAAAATTAGGTAATGAAATAATAAATCGGCACTTTCTTCCAAAAACAACTTATCATTTTGATCTTTGGCTTCTATTACTGTTTCTACGGCCTCCTCGCCTACTTTTTGTGCAATTTTATTGATGCCTTTTTCAAACAAACTGGACACATAAGACGATGCACTAGGATTATTTTTTCGATTGGCAATAACCTGCTCCAGTTCCGACAAAAACCCAAAAAATTGAGTATTATCCTCTGCCCAACATGTATCGGTTCCTTTGTGGCATGTTGGGCCTTCGGGAATCGCTTTTATCAAAAGAGTATCTCCATCACAATCAACCTTTAAAGATTTGATATTCAGAAAATTACCACTCTCCTCACCTTTTGTCCATAGTCGATTTTTACTTCGACTAAAGAACGTAACACGTTTACTGTTTTGTGTTATTTGGAGCGCTTCTTCGTTCATATATCCGAGCATCAAGACTGTATTGGTTTCAGCATCTTGAATAATCGCTGGTACAAGGCCATTTGTATTGTAATTTATAATCATGATAATCTCATATTTATGTGATGTTGTTGTAGTTCTTTTTTTAGTTTCGGGATTGAAATTTCACCAAAATGAAACACACTAGCAGCCAATGCAGCATCGGCCTTGCCGTCTTTAAAAACCGTTTCAAAATGCCGAATAGTACCTGCCCCGCCAGATGCAATAATAGGAATGTTTACTGTTTTTGATAATTGTGCAAGTGCTTCATTGGCAAAACCCGTTTTTACACCATCGTGGTTCATAGATGTGAATAAAATTTCTCCTGCTCCCAATGTTTCAACTTGCTTGGCCCAATCAAATAAATCTAAATCGGTTGGTATTGTTCCGCCTGCAAGATGTACTTTCCATTTATTGTTAATTTTTTTTGCATCAATCGCTACTACAATACATTGATTTCCGAAGTTTTGAGATAATTCTTGCACAAGTTCTGGACGTTTGACTGCAGCAGAATTTACAGCTACTTTATCGGCACCAGATTTGAGCAAAAGCGATGCATCATCGATACACTTTACACCACCACCTACAGTAAAAGGAATGTCTATTTCACGTGCTACTTTTTTGACCATCTCACACGTTGTCCCTCTCGATTCTAGTGTGGCCGAAATATCTAAAAATACCAATTCATCTGCTCCTTGCTTGGCATATTGTTGTGCCAAAACTACAGGATCGCCAGCATCACGAAGGTTGACAAAATTGACTCCTTTGACGGTTCGCCCATTTTTGATATCCAAGCATGGAATAATTCGTTTTGTCAACATATTAATTGGTGTTTAATTGAAATTCTTCTAATCCCTTTAATGTGATTTTTCCTTCATAAATGGCTTTACCGATGATGACACCCTCGCAGCCAAGTGCTTTTAATTTTGGAAGCTCATCAAAACATGATACTCCACCAGAAGCAATCAAGTTTAGTTCTGGATTTTGATTCAAAATTGACGTGTATAATTCAAAAGCTGGGCCTTGCAACATACCATCTTTTGATATATCGGTACAAATCACATTCTTTATCCCTTTTTTAGAGTAATCCTTTATAAAAGAAAGTACTTCCAAAGCACTTTCTTCTTGCCATCCTTGAATGGCAATTTTTCCTTGAATACAATCTGCACCAAGAATAATCTTCTCTGATCCATAGGTGTCAATCCAAGATTCAAATACATTCGGCTTTTTGACCGCAATACTCCCTCCTGTTACCTGATGAGCCCCAGATTCAAAAGCAATTCTCAAATCATCGTCAGATTTAAGTCCACCACCAAAATCGATTTTAAGATGTGTTTGAGTCGCTAATAATTCCAAAATCTTGTAGTTAACAATATGTTTAGCTTTTGCACCATCTAGATCTACCAAATGCAAATAATTTATACCTGAGTCTTGAAACATTTTGGCCACTTCCAAAGGATTTTCATTATATACTTTTTTGGTTGCATAATTTCCTTTGGTTAGTCTAACACACTGACCATCAATGATGTCGATTGCTGGAATGAGTCTCATACTATTATAGTTTTAAAAAATTTTCTAATAGCATTGCGCCATCTCGACTGCTTTTTTCTGGATGAAATTGTACACCATAAAAATTATCTTTTTGTAAAGCCGATGAAAAATCTATACCGTAATTAGTCGTCGCAATGGTTAAATCACATTTGGGCGCATAATAACTATTAACAGCATACATATACGCTGGTGATTCTATTTCTTTGAACAAATCTGATTTTAAATCTTTAATGAGATTCCAACCCATATGTGGAACTTTTAAATCATCTTCAAATCGTTTGACATCAACATCAAAAACACCCAAAGCTATTGTATTGCCCTCCTCTGTAGTATTGCACAGCAGTTGCATCCCCAAGCATATCCCCAAAACATCTTGTTTTAGTTCTGGAATTAATACATCCAACCCTGTAGTTCTGAGTTGTTTCATAGCTTGATGAGCTTGTCCAACTCCAGGAAAAATAACTTTGTCTGATGACAGAATTTCTTCTTTATTGTTAGAAAGCTTAGCGGTAATTCCAAGGCGTTCTAATGCAAATTGAACACTTTGAATATTTCCAGCACCATAATCTAAAATCGTTAACTGCATTATAAAAGTCCTTTTGTTGATGGAAGAATCATATTGTTTGGATCTCTATTGACTGCCATTTTGATGGATTTGGCAAAGGCTTTAAAAATAGCTTCAATTTTATGGTGTTCGTTAGTTCCATCAGCTTTGATATTGAGGTTGCATTTGGCACCATCGGTAAAGGATTTAAAGAAATGCATAAACATTTCTGTTGGCATTTTACCAATGTATTCCCGCCTAAAATCAGCTTCCCAAACCAACCAATTCCGACCACCAAAATCTATAGCTACTTGAGCCAAACAATCATCCATTGGCAAACAAAATCCGTAGCGTTCTATTCCCAATTTATGTCCAAGTGTTTGGCTAAATAATTCGCCCAAAGCAATGGCTGTATCTTCGATAGTATGGTGTTCGTCAACTTCCAAATCGCCATTCACTTTTACATTCAAATCAATTTGTCCATGACGTGCAATTTGATCTAACATATGATCAAAAAATGCAATTCCTGTATCAATATTACTTTCACCAGAGCCGTCCAGATTCAACGAAATTTTGATGTCTGTTTCATTTGTTGTTCGACTGATTTCACCGCTGCGAGATGTCAGCTTCAAAAACTCATAAATCAATCGCCACTGGTCTGTTTCTAAAGCAATATATGGTGTCAAGTTTTCATTAGAGACACTCAATTCACAATCTCCAAAGTTATTACCATTATTTATAAAAATTCCTTTTGAACCCAAATTCTTTGCCAATTCTATATCTGTCAAACGATCTCCAATAACAAAAGAATTTGCTAAATCGTAATCGCCTGTAAGATAAACCGATAGCAATCCTGTTCGTGGTTTTCGTGTTGGTGCATTCTCTTTGGCAAAAGTGCGATCTATACATTGATTTTTAAATATAATACCTTCATTTTCAAAGCATTGAATCATAAATTGATGCACAGACCAAAACGTATTCTCGGGAAATGATGATGTGCCTAACCCATCTTGGTTGGTAACCATTACCAATTCAAAGTCCAATTCAACCATGATTTTTTTGAGATAAAAAAATACTTCTGGATAAAACTCCAGCTTTTCAAAAGCATCAATTTGTTGGTCTTCTGGCTCTTTGATTAGAGTTCCGTCTCTATCGATAAAAAGTACTTTTTTCATACTAAATGTTTTGTAAGGCATTAATTAGCTTTAAATTTTCTGATGGAGTTCCAATCGTAATCCGCAAGCAATTATCGCAAAGCGATTGTCCATGTCTATTCCTGAGAATTATTCCTTTTTTTATAAGTTGATCGTAACGTTTATTTGCATCATCAACACGAATTAGAACAAAATTCGAATCCGTAGGAAAAACAGTTTTTACAAAAGATATATCCTTGATAATTTCAACTAATTTGATGCGCTCAGAACGTATAATCTCAATCTGTTTGTTTAAATTCTTTTGATTAGAAAGCCCTTTTAAAGCTTCATTTTGTGTCAATAAATTGACATTGTAAGGAGGTTTAATTTTGTTTAAAATTGATATGATTTCAATTGATGCATAACAAATACCAAGACGAATGCCAGCAAGACCGTAAGCTTTTGATAATGTTTGTGTTACAACCAAATTGGGAAACTCCAATAAATGCGCTATCCAACTCGTTGATGCTGTAAAATCAATATATGCTTCGTCGATCACAACCAAACCATTAAATGATTTTAAAATACGTTCTATGGCATCGGATTTCAATAGATTTCCAGAAGGATTATTCGGGGAACATATAAAAATTATTTTTGTATTTGGTTGAATGGCTTCGAGAACTTTTTCTGTAGGAATTTGAAAGTCTGGAGTAAGTGTAACTGTTTGATTTTCAATGGCATTTAAATGTGCCAAAACTCCATACATCCCATATGTTGGTGTCAATGTCAGCACTGCATCTTGATGGGGTTCACAAAACGCTCGAAACAAGAGATCTAGCACTTCATCACTACCATTTCCCAATAAAATTTGATTGGCAGACACGCCTTTTAAGGCCGCGAATTTGGCCTTTAAAAGAAGTTGTTGCGGATCTGGATAGCGATTTAGTTCACTTTGGAATGGATTTTCATTGGCATCCAAAAACACAAGATCATCGTCTTGACTTTGATATTCGTCTCGTGCCGAAGAATAGGGTTTCATCGCCATAATTGATGGCCTAACGAAGTCTTTAAGATTCATTTTTAATTGATTTTAAGCGGATTGAAACTGCGTTTTTATGAGCCATAAGTCCTTCAGCTTCAGCCATTAATTCAATACTTGGCCCCAAATCTAGAAGTCCATCTTTGGTAATTTCCTGAAAAGTGATACTTTTTAAAAAACTATCAAGATTAACCCCAGAATAGGCTTTTGCATATCCATTTGTTGGAAGTGTGTGGTTGGTCCCTGATGCATAATCTCCAGCACTTTCGGGAGTGTAATCGCCAATAAATACAGAACCTGCATTTCTAACTTGATCGATATAAAATGTATTATCTGAAGTTGAAATGATGTAATGTTCTGGACCATAAAAATTAATCAAATCTGCAGCTGTGTTTTGGTCAGAACAAAAAATTAGCTTCATATTTTCTAGGGCTTTTTCAATAATGCCTTTCCTATTTAATGACTGTGTCTGTGTTTGAACTTCATTTGAAACAGCTTCCAAAAGTGAAAGATCTGTTGAAACTAAAACCACTTGACTATCGACACCGTGCTCTGCCTGACTCAGTAAATCTGAGGCCACAAATGAAGGTGTTGCCGAGGCATCGGCTACGACCAATAATTCGCTTGGCCCTGCAGGCATATCGATGGCTACTCCAAATTTGGTAGCGGCTTGTTTTGCAGCAGTAACGTATTGGTTTCCAGGGCCAAATAGCTTGTTGACTTTTGGAATTGTAGCCGTTCCATAGGTCATTCCTGCAATGGCTTGAATACCGCCAACCTTATAAATCTGAGTTACTCCACAAAGTGCAGCGGTAAATAATATTTCATTGGCAATTGTTCCAGAAATATTTGGAGGGGTGCAAAGCACAATAGAGTTACATCCAGCAATTTGTGCTGGAATAGCCAACATCAACACTGTAGAAAACAGTGGTGCTGTACCGCCAGGAATATACAACCCAACAGATTCAATAGGGCGTTTTTCTTGCCAACAACGAACTCCAATCTGCGTTTGAACATCGACACGACGAGTTTTTTGAGCTTTATGAAAGGATTCTATATTTGATTTCGCTTTCAAAATTGCTTTTTTTAATTCTGGTGAAATAGCGTTTTCAGCAGCTTCTATTTCAGTTTTTGAAACTCTAATGTCGTCAATAGCAACACCATCATATTTTTTTGTGTAGTGCTTTAATGCAATATCGCCTTCATTTTGAACTGCTTTAAAAACTTCATGCACAACATCATTAAGCGTATCAATATGTTGTGATGGTCGCTTCAAAATAGCATCCCATTCTGTTTGTTTTGGATTTTTTATGATTGTCATTACACTACCATTTTTTCGATTGGACAAATAAGAATACCTTCTGCACCGTAGCGTTTTAAATCATCAATGATGTCCCAAAATTGATGCTGATTAATAACGCTGTGAACAGAACTCCAGCCCGATTTTGCTAATGGTAAGACTGTAGGGCTTTTCATCCCTGGGAGAAGTTCTACAATGCGTTCCAAGCTGTCATTTGGTGCGTTCAATAACACATATTTAGATGATCTTCCTTTTAGTACAGATTGAATTCTAAATTTTATTTTTTCTAATAGTTCTGTTTGTATAACTTCAATTTTTGGCGATACGGCAAGTACAGCCTCAGAAGTTAATAAAACTTCTTTTTCTTCTAAATTATTTTTGAATAACGTCCCTCCAGTTGATACAATATCGACAATAGCGTCGGCCAGGCCAATGTTGGGAGCAATTTCTACAGAACCATTGATGATGTGTAATTCTGCATTAATGCCTTTTTCATTCAAAAAAGCTTGAACAGTATTGGGGTAAGATGTCGCTATTTTTTTTCCATTCAAATCATTAATATTATTGTAATTCATAGTTTTTGGTACTGCTAAAGACACGCGACAACGCGAAAATCCTAGCTTTAAGTCAGAGGTTATGCCCTCCCCTTTTTCAACCAAAATATTACTGCCTATGATTGCAATATCAACAACCCCGTCTTTGAGGTATTGAGGAATATCTCCATTGCGGAGATAAAACACCTCGATAGGAAAATTGGTTGCTCGAGCTTTGAGTTGCTCTTTTCCATTATCTATAGAAATTCCAATATCCTTCAGTAATTTTAAGGAATCGTCTTTTAATCTTCCCGATTTTTGAACAGCTATCTTTAACGTTTTCATTTTTAGAAATTTTAAATAAAAAAAACCCGCTTGAATCTCAAGCGGGTTAATGTAATTTTATAAAATAAATTTATTCCATACACAGACAACTCGCTTGTGGGCCAGTATGTACATGGTGATGAATTAAATTAATGATTTTCATTGTTTTAAAATAATAAGCAAATATTCAAAAAATAAATTTTTAAATCCTAACTTTTTTTATAAAAATTATTGGTTACCCAAAATAATTGGCATTCCAGAATCACCAGAACCAATAACAATCACCTTGCTATTTGGAGATTCAGCTAGTTTTACGGTGGCTTCTATCCCTTTATCCTGAAGGATTTCAGCATTCAATGAGGCACTCAAAATTCGGTTTGCATCAGCTTTACCCTGTGCTTCAATACGTTGCTTTTGAGCTTCTTTGTCGGCAGTCACCAATCGGAATTCATATTCTAAAGACTGCTGCTCTTGCTTCAGCTTTCCTTCAATTGCATTTTTGATGGTTTCGGGAAGTTTTACATCTTCCACCAAAACTCGTTTTACATTTAAGTATTGGCCTTTCATAAGATTTACTACTTCATCCAGAATTTCTTGCTCAATTACATCGCGCTTACTTGAGTACAACTGTTCTGGTGTATAGCGACCTACAACGCTTCGCGCTGCTGCATTGACTGCTGGATTAAGAAGTTCTAACACATAATCCTGCCCTTTTGTTTTGATGAGTTTTCCAAGATTTTCATATTCTGGCTCATACCATATGGTTCCATTGACACGAACTTCAAGACCATTTACAGAAAGTACATTCATTTCATCTGAAATGGATTGTTGGCGCACTTTAAAAACCAACATAGAGTTCCAAGGCGCAACGATGTGAAACCCTTCGCCGTAGGTCTTTTCTGTATTGATACCATCCCCAAAGCGCTCAAAAAGCACTCCACCTTCTCCTGGTCCAATGGTTACAGCTGATTTTGAGATGAGAATAACTGCCATTGCAATGGCAAATATTATTGGGAGTCCGATTTTGGGTAATTTTTGCATTTTTATATATGTTTAGTTATTAAATTAATCCATTATATTTTCTAATCATCCACTCTAATGCCAAGCTCAAAACGATCAACACGAGTAATAATTTATAGTTAATCAAAGGTACTGTTTTTTTATTTATGTTTTGCACGGATTTATAGTTTGGATTATTTAGTAATTCTTCCATAATATCATCAAAATCATTATCTAAAAATGCACTGCCACCTGTTTGAATAGCTAATTGTAACAACTGATCATAATCGGCTTTAAAAGTTTGTGTTTCGATATTGAACTCTAAAATTTCAAACTGCCCAGAGGTTGAAAATTGTTGATCTTTTGTTTTTATTTTATAGTTGTACTTCCCTGATTTTAAACTACTTAAATCAACTTTATAAGTATCTCCAACAACAATTAAAGGAAATTTAAAAGGCGTTTGTAGTTGAGGAGCACTAATTTCAATTTCTAAACTTGCATTGGGATTAAATTGAAAGTTGTCGTCATAAAATTGTGCAAATAGTTCGATGGGAGTCGTACCGTCGAAAATTGGATTGTGGGTGGCAACTAGTCGTTTTGATTTCTTCTGTGTACTCAAGTACTGAAAAATAGTGTTAAAAAATCCATCAAATTTTTCAAAATTGTTCTCCAATTGAAATGTCTTTAAACGCCATTTCCAAAAATTTTCTCCAACCAATACTGTTTGCTTTACATCATTTACCGTGAGCGTAAATAACAAAGGCATTTTTGTAGGCAATCCATTGACGGATTTATACAGTAAAATTTCGTGGGGAACGCTAATTTCTGTTGTTCCAAATTCAGATTCTATGGGAGGGTAATTCTCAAAAGACATGGGCGTTATAGCAAAGGCATCAAAATCAGAATTGAATGTCGCTTGATAAGTTTCATTTTGTTGTGTAATTTCTTGTTTGAAGTAAGGTTGAACTGTATTTAAAAATGACCAATTGGTTGATGCACCACCACAAATAAAAGCGTTGATTTTATTTGTTTGAATATACTCAAAAACAGTTGTAAAACTAGCATCCGGTTGATACACTATGACAAAGGTGCAGTCCTTATTATTTAAAAATTCTTCTGGCGTAAAGCGTTTAAACGCATAATTTTTTTGAGCAGAAACAATAGCTTTAAAAACACCAATATCTGGGTGAGAGCTATTGGCAATCAATGCGATATTGAGTTTTTGATCGATAACTTCTATAGCAAAGGTCTTACTGTTGTTGGTGACAACTTTTTCTGAACGTAATGGGCGCAACTCTACTCTATAGTTTTGCAATCCAACTTTGGAAGCTTTGAGTTTTGGTGTGATGATTTTTGAATTGTCTTTGGCAGAAAATTGGAGTTTTTCTTTATGAATTAATGTTTTGCCTTGAAATATTTCTAAAATTGAACTTACAGAACTGTCTCCATTGTAGTTCACAAAAATTTCTACTGGAAAGGTGTTCTCCAAAAATGCATAAGAATTAACATTTATCTGTTTGATTCTCAAATCGATATAGGATGTTGTATCGCCCAAAACCAAGGGATAAATTGGGGAGTCAAACTGTTTTGTTATGTATCCATAAGAAGTACCAAGGGTTTGATTTCCATCACTCAAAAGCAGTATGGGTGCAACTTCGTCTTTGAAAATTTCATGGGCTTGAATAAGGGATTTTCCGATATTGGTTTGTGGTGCATCGAAAGTTAAAGTGTCATTTTTCGATAGTTCATTATCAAATGAAAAATAGTGAATATCAAATTTTTTAGATAAAGAAGTGTTGGTTTTTAGTTGATTCAAAAGCACCCGTGCTGCGCTATCTTTCTTTAAGAACTTAATGGATTGAGAATTATCAACTAAAACAGGGAGTTTTGGTTTGATAATTTCGATGGTTTCAATGTTAGTTTCTGGATTGATCAATACTAAAAAAAGGGCACTCAACGTCAGTGTTCTTGTTGCGGTAAGTGCCCAATATACTTTTTCTGATTTCCAAGGTTGATATTGAAAAAGAGCAATTATAAACGCTAGTACGATTGCTAAAATGCCAAATAAAACGACTGTTGTTGTCATATGAGCAATCTCAAAAATTTATGTAAGCATACCGCCATCGACATGGAGGGTTTGCCCCGTTATATACGATGAAAGATCACTAGCTAGAAAGACACAAGCATTTGCAATATCTTCTGGAGAACCTCCTCGTTTTAGAGGAATCCCAGCCCGCCACTGCTCTACTGTGGCTTCATCTAGTTTGGCGGTCATTTCGGTTTCAATAAATCCTGGAGCAATAACATTACTACGAATATTACGAGACCCTAATTCTAGTGCAACAGATTTGGAAAACCCAATAATTCCTGCCTTCGATGCAGCATAGTTGGTTTGTCCAGCATTACCTTTGACCCCCACAACAGAGCTCATATTAATGATTGATCCTTGACGTTGTTTTAGCATGGTACGCTGAACAGCTTTGGTCATATTGAATACAGATTTAAGGTTAACCTCAATTACTTTATCAAAATCTTCTTCGCCCATACGCATCAAAAGGTTGTCTTTTGTAATTCCAGCATTGTTGACCAAAACATCTATGGCTCCAAAATCTTCGAGAACATTGGCAACAAGTTGTTGTGCTGCTTCAAAATTGGCCGCATTGCTTTGGTATGCTTTTACTTTTACGCCATGGCTTTGGAGTTCGTTTTCGAGAGTAATAGCGGCTTCAGAAGACGAGCTGTATGTAAAAGCTACATTGGCACCGTGTTGTGCAAAAACGCCTGCAATTCCTTTTCCTATACCTCTGCTGGCTCCTGTAATAATCGCTGTTTTTCCTTCTAATAATTTCATTTGTGTTATTTTTAAAATATTACCCTCCACTTACGCCGAGAGAAAGCATGAAATCCCCCAACAATTATTCTGTGTTGAAACCAAAAATTTGGTCGAGATGTTTCATGTGCTTTGTGTTGGTTTTTACTATGGGTCAAAGATAGGCAATACAATTATAATTTTGGTTTATGCAAGAAAAAAATGAAATTACAACCTATGAGTTCTCATTTTATTTTTATACATTTATTCTTGATTTAGTACCCAAATAAATAACTTCTGTAAATCATGAAAACCCTACAAAAATCACATCACATATAACCACTATATACGTTCCTGACGCTGTGGTTTTCTAATGTTTATATTTTAATATAATTCACATGCAAGGATGCTCACGCAGATTTAGAGTTGTTTGTTCACAACAGGAAAACATTAAATCATCAATAATGAAAAGTTGAAATAATAAAAAATACAAGACAAATTTATGGAGTTCGATAAAAGAAAATTGAATACAATAGAGCTGGGCAAAAATAAAGCTTCGTACGACAAAAAAATTATCTATTCGATTCTTGACGCTTCAGAAATATGTCATATCGCATTTGTGTTTGATGATACAGCCTTTGTTCAGCCGATAAATTTCGGAAGAATTGGGGATCAACTCTATATCCACGGTTCACATTTAAACAGAATGACTTCAGCATTGATTGAATCCAAAACAGTATGTCTAAATGTCACCATATTAGATGCATTAAAATTAACACGATCGGCATTTCATCACTCTGTAAACTATCGTTCTGCGATGGTTTTTGGATCTGTCGAAGAGGTTTTGGAACCCCAAAAAAAAATAAAGGCACTAAAGGGTATTATCAATCATTTTGTACCCAACCGATGGGCACATTGCAGCCCCCCCAGCGACGCTGAGCTAAAGGCGACAAGAGTTCTCGAAATTTCAATAGATTTTGCTTCTTCAAAAATTGCAAATACACCTCCAAAGGACAACAAAGACGATTTGAAACTAGACTTTTGGGCAGGTACTATTCCTGTTAAAAAAACATTGATGCCGCCTATACCAGATCAATTTATGGCACATAACACAGAAGTGCCCAAACATATTTTAGAATTTATAGAAAATTATACATAAAAACAAACACATGAAAAATCTAATTGGAATTGACATTGAAACGGCAAAACAACTTAGCGAAAGATTAAATCAATTATTGGCAGATTATCAGCTGTTTTATCAAAATTTACGGGGGCTACATTGGAATATAAAAGGTAAAGATTTCTTTGAATTGCATCTCAAATTTGAGGAGTTTTATAATGATGCCATTATAAAGATTGATGAAATTGCAGAACGAATTTTAACTCTAGAGGGAATACCTCTTCATACGTTTTCTGATTACCTGAAAAAAACAAAATTAATAGAAGAAAAGAATGTAAGTCACGGAACCGAAGGGATAAAAATTGTAGTTTCCAATCTTTCATCGATTATCGCGCTAGAGAGAGAAATTTTAAGTCTAGCAGAAGGATCAGAAGACGAAGGAACCATCAGCTTGATGAGTGATTATATTTCACAAACTGAAAAAACCTTATGGATGCTTAATGCTTATTTGAAATAAAAAAACGTTAGGCTTGAAATTAGACAATTTTGTGAAAATTGTGCAAAAAAATTACCAAACAATAGCGATGAAGCTATGATTTGCACTTTTGAATGTACATATTGTAAAAGTTGTGTCAATAACATACTAAAAAATGTTTGTCCAAATTGTGGTGGTGGTTTTGAAAAAAGACCAACTAGACCAAAAGCGCAACTAATAAAACACCCTCCAACAGGCAAAATAACATTGAAACCTGTTGTTAAGGATAAATTTCTTAAAAAATATAGCACTATTTACCCAAGAGATAGATAATCTTACACAGCCATATTTGTGTGAAATCGAAAATTAGATAAGGTCCACCTTTTCGTGTAGTGTGTCGTATTAATTTGAATACTACCCTAGAACTTCGGCAACTTTTTTTCCAATTTCAGCTGGAGAATCAACCACATACATACCACACTCGCGCATGATGCGTTTTTTGGCTTGGGCAGTATCATCGCTGCCGCCCACAATGGCACCAGCATGACCCATCGTACGGCCAGCAGGAGCAGTCTCTCCAGCGATAAATCCTACAACAGGTTTTTTGCTGCCGCATTCTTTATACCATTGTGCAGCATCTCCTTCTAATTGTCCACCAATTTCACCAATCATAACAACACAGTCTGTTTCCTCGTCATTGATAAGAAGTTGCAAAGCTTCTTTTGTTGTCGTTCCAATAATTGGATCGCCTCCAATCCCAATCGCTGTAGAAACGCCTAGGCCTTGCTTTACAACTTGGTCTGCGGCTTCATAAGTTAGTGTCCCTGATTTTGAGACGACGCCAACTCTACCTTTTTTGAACACAAATCCAGGCATAATTCCTACTTTGGCCTCATCTGGAGTAATTACACCAGGGCAATTGGGTCCTACTAATCGACAATTTTTATCTTTTATGTAATCTGCAGCTTTAATCATGTCGGCTACTGGAATGCCTTCAGTAATTGCGATAATAACTTCAATACCAGCATCGGCTGATTCCATAATGGCATCTGCAGCAAAAGCTGGAGGGACAAAAATAATAGAAGTATTGGCGTTCACTTGTTCTACAGCTTCTTGAACCGTATTAAAAACTGGTTTTTCTAGATGCATCTGACCACCTTTTCCTGGTGTTACACCACCAACAACATTGGTGCCATAAGCTATCATTTGAGACGCATGAAAAGTGCCCTCACTCCCTGTAAATCCTTGTACAATTATTTTTGAATCTTTGTTAACTAAAACACTCATTGAAGTAAAATTTATGTTGGTACAAATGTAATTTTTTGAAGTCGATAAATGAAAACAATTTTTACTTTTCTTTCAACTTTTGTAACAACGCTGGCAAATGTCGTAGTGCAGCCATTTCTTTAAGCTTTGTTCTTGATTCCTGAATGGGTGTCCCAAAATAGGTTTTGCCACCTGCAACAGATTTGGTAACACCGGTCTGACCTAATATAACTGCTTTTGAGCCGATAGTGATGCCGCTGTTGGTGCCGACTTGCCCCCAAAGTGTAACTTCATCTTCCAAAATGCAACAACCAGCAATACCTGTTTGCGAAGCTATTAGGCATTTTTTTCCAATAATTGTATCGTGGCCAACCTGAATCTGATTGTCCAACTTGGAGCCCAACCCTATGGTTGTGTCTCCAGTAACGCCGCGGTCTATGGTGCATCCTGTACCAATATGAACATCATTTTCGATGACTACACGCCCACCAGACAACAATTGATCAAAACCTTCTGGACGGTTTTTATAATAAAAAGCATCTCCAGCAACTATTGTTCCTGAACCAATGACAACATTATCACCAATTATAGTATCCTTTATGATGGAGACATTGGCATGAATCAAGCAATGTTTACCAATTTTGACATTGGGCCCTACAAAAACGTTGGGCTGGAGTTGTGTCCCCTCGCCTATTTCTGAAGAGGGATCTATGCTAACTGTCGATGGAATAAAAGGTTTGAAATGCTGTGTAAGTGTATTAAAATCACGAAAAGGATCGTCAGAAATTAAAAGGGCTTTACCAGCGGGGCATTCTACTTTTTTGTTGATGAGCACTACAGTTGCTGCAGAATTTAAAGCTTTGTCATAATACTTTGGATGATCGACAAAAACAATATCTCCAGACCTAACAACATGAATTTCGTTCATGCCTAGTACTGGAAAATCATCTGCACCCACATAAGAACAATCCAAAAGGTTTGCGATGTTTTTTAGTGTGTGAGGAGTAGGAAATTTCATAGTAATTTACTCCTTAACGCGTTCTTTGTATGTGCCTTTTGCGGTTTCTACTTTGATTTTATCACCCTCATTTATGAATAATGGTACATTGATGGTGGCCCCAGTTTCTACTGTTGCAGGTTTGGTTGCGTTGGTAGCAGTATTTCCTTTTACACCAGGTTCTGTTGCGGTAACTTCCAAAATAACACTTGCTGGCATTTCTACAGAAAGCGGCATATCATCCTCAGAATTAATAATCACAGTAACCACTTCTCCCTCTTTTAAAAGTCCAGGATTATCAATGGCTGATTGATTTAATGTGATTTGGTTGTAATCCTCAACATTCATAAAATGGAACATATCGCCTTCTGGATAGAGGTATTGAAATTTATGCGTTTCTACACGAACATCTTCAATTTTATGCCCTGCAGAAAAGGTATTATCTATAACTTTTCCAGTAGTTACACTTTTGAGTTTTGTACGAACAAAAGCGGGGCCTTTTCCTGGTTTTACATGTAAAAATTCGATGATTTTAAAAATATCATGATTGTAACGAATGCACAATCCATTTCTGATGTCTGAAGTATTTGCCATAGTATTTTTTAGTTTGATTTAAAGTACCCTTTCATAATTCCACGGTGTGAATTTTTAATAAATTGTAAAATTTCATCACGTTCTGATGTGGCTTCCATTTCAGCTTCAATAATGGCTGAAGCTTGAGAGTTGTTGTAATTTTTTTGATATAGCAGTCTATAAATGCCCTGTATTTCTCTAATTTTTTCAGTAGAATATCCTCTTCGGCGTAAGCCAACAGAATTAATACCAACGTATGATAGGGGTTCTCTAGCCGCTTTGACATACGGTGGAACATCTTTTCTTACCAAAGACCCTCCTGTTACAAAAGCATGATTTCCAATGGAACAAAATTGATGCACAGCAGTCATCCCAGCGAGAACAACATAATCACCAACAGTTATATGACCTGCAAGTGTGCTGTTGTTCGAGAAAATACAATTTTTTCCCACAATACAATCATGTGCAATATGGCAATAGGCCATGATTAAGCAATTATCGCCAACCATAGTTTTCATACGATCTGTAGTACCTCTATTAATAGTTACACACTCGCGAATGGTAACATTATTACCAATAACAACTGTGGTATCTTCGTCATTATATTTTAAGTCTTGAGGATTTGCTGATATCACAGATCCTGGAAAAATACTACAATTTTTCCCTATTCGAGCGCCTTCCATAATAGTGACATTAGAACCAATCCATGTCCCTTCGCCTATAATAACATTATTGTTGATGGTCGTAAAAGGCTCTATTACAACATTTTTTGCAATTTTTGCTCCAGGGTGAACGTATGCTAATGGTTGATTCATTACTGTTGTGTTTTATCTTGTATTATTTGACTTTACTAATTTGTGCCATCAATTCTGCTTCGGCGCAAAGTTTGCCGTTGGCATAGGCATAGCCCTGCATGTGGCAAATTCCTCTTCGAATTGGGGTAATCAAAGAGCAACTAAAAATAAGCGTATCTCCAGGAACTACTTTTTGTTTGAACTTCACTTTATCAATTTTCATGAAAAAAGTTAGGTAATTTTCTGGGTCGGGTACTGTATTTAAAACCAAAATTCCTCCTGTTTGGGCCATCGCTTCAACAATGAGAACGCCTGGCATGACTGGTGCTCCAGGAAAATGACCTTTAAAAAAGGATTCGTTCATGGTTACATTTTTTGAGCCAATAACATGGTTAGGCGAAAGCTCAAAAACTTTATCGAGTAACAAGAACGGTGGTCTGTGCGGCAACATGTCCATGATGGCATTCACATCCATTACCGGAGTTTGATTGAGATCTACATTTGGAACATTATTTCGGCGTTCATTCTTAATGATTTTCGCCATTTTTTTGGCAAACTGTGTATTGACAAAATGACCAGGTTTGTTGGCAATCACCTTACCCTGAATTCGTATTCCAATAAGAGCCAAATCTCCTATCACATCCAAAAGCTTATGGCGTGCCGCTTCATTTGGATAATGCAGTGTGAGGTTATCTAAAATCCCATTGGGTTTTACAGAAATGGAATCTTTGTTAAAAGCCACTTTCAACTTTTCCATTGTTTCTTCAGACAATGGTTTATCGACATATACAATGGCATTATTTAAATCTCCACCTTTAATCAGACCGTGCTCCAAAAGCATTTCTAATTCATGTAAAAAACTAAACGTTCTTGAATTGGAAATATCGGATTTAAAATTTGATAATTTTTGAAGCGTTGCATTTTGAGTCCCCAATACTTTGGTGCCAAAATCTACCATTGTTGTCACCTGATATTCTTCCGACGGAATTATGGTAATTTCGCTTCCTGTTTCTTCATCGGTGTAAGAAATGACATCTTTCACAATAAAAACTTCTCTAAACGCGTCTTGCTCGATAATTTCTGCGGTTTCTAGTGCTTCCACAAAAAACTTAGACGATCCGTCCATAATTGGAGGTTCAGAGGCGTTCAATTCTATTATTACATTGTCAATTTCTAGCCCGACTAGTGCAGCCAATACATGTTCGCATGTTTGGATAGACACGCCATTTTTTTCCAAGCACGTCCCTCTTTGGGTGTTTGTCACCAAATTGGCGTCTGCTTTTATCAGAGGTTCACCCTCAAGATCTACTCTTTTGAATGCATAACCTGTGTTGGGTGTTGAAGGAATAAAATTTAAGACAACATTTTCTCCAGTATGAAGGCCAACACCTGTAAGAGATACAGAAGCTGCTATAGTCGTTTGTTTAGATTGGGTTTTAGTTATCATTTTTTGCTTTTTTTTCAAGATCTTCTATAGCTTTCGCTAATTGTGGAAGATTTTTAAAATGTACATAAGATTTATAATAGTCGCCATAACCAAACGCCGGTGTTCCCTGAAGCACTTCATTATCAGCAATACTTTTTGAGATCCCAGATTGAGCTTGAATCTTTACGTTATTTCCGATAGTAATATGTCCTACAATTCCAACTTGCCCACCAATTTGACAATTCTTTCCAATTTTTGTAGATCCTGCAATTCCTGTTTGAGCAGCAATAACCGTATTTTCACCAATCACAACATTGTGGGCAATTTGTATTTGATTGTCGAGCTTTACCCCTTTTTTTATAAGTGTAGATCCTAAAGTCGCACGGTCTATGGTGGTTGCTGCACCTATATCAACATGATCTTCTATAATAACATTACCTATTTGAGGGACTTTCTTATAAATTCCATTTTCATCTGGAGAGAAACCAAACCCATCGGCGCCAACAACAACAGAGGCATCAATAGTGCAATGTGAACCAACACTACAATCCGAATAAATTTTTGCGCCTGCAAAAATGGTCGTATGGTCTCCAATCGTTACGTTATCGCCAATAAAACAGTTGGGATATATTTTTACATTATTGCCAATAGATACATTTTCGCCAATTGACGTAAACGCACCAATATAAACATCTTCGCTATAAGTAGCGGAATCTGCAATTGAAACTGGCGATTCTATGCCTGTTTTATTGTTTTTGATAAGATTATAATGCTCCAATAAAGTAGAAAATGCAGCATATGCATTGGCAACTTTTATGAGTGTTGTTGTGATTTCTTTTTCTGCAACAAAATCATCATTCACGATGGTCACTGTGGCATCTGTAGAATAGATAAACGGCGTATATTTTGGGTTTGATAAAAATGTAAGAGACCCTTTTTTACCTTCCTCAATTTTTGAAAGCGTATGGACTTCTGCATTCTCATCGCCAACAATTTCTCCGTTGAGTAAGGCTGCTATTTGGTGTGCTGTAAATTTCATTCCACTGCAAAAATATAAAAAATAATCAAAGCAACTCTTTTGGAAAGCATATATAATGACGCTTTACTGTTTTGGATAACCCTTTGAAATTCAGGTTATCAGGGACATCAATAACATCTGATACCGATCCGTCTTTATGCAAAATTGATATCCCATCCTTGTGAGGTTTATAGCCTGTATTTTTTATGGTGCCTGAAAAAATATAATAAGAAATGTCGTCATTTGAACAATTTGTGCGCTGTTGCCACTGGACTTTCAATTTTTTTAACTCTTGTGATATTTGTCCTTTTTTATAAAATTTTATTTTGAAAAGTTTACGTTCTAGCAATCGAACAGACAACGCACTCAACACAGCATCGGGATGATTTTGCCAGGACTTTAATGCCGCAATGATATCATAATCATCTAACTTGGAGAATTGGTTCAAAACATTAGAATCAAAATTAGAAGCGTTTATCGTTTCTTTTAAAAAAAATTCAAATGATGGACTTGCATTAAGTTCAACAGATTGTTGCACGAGATCTTTGGCGCGTTTTAACACGTTGATGATCATTTGCTCTGCAACTAAACTCGTTTTGTGCAAATACACTTGCCAATACATCAAACGGCGGGCTGTGAGGAATTTTTCGATAGAAAATATCCCTTTTTTTTCTATAACCAATTGATCGTCAACAACATTCATCATCGAAATTAAACGTTCGCTATTGATGTTTCCTTCAGAAACACCAGTGTAAAAACTATCGCGTTTCAAATAGTCTGAACGGTCCATATCCAATTGACTAGAAATCAACTGTCCAAAAAATCTGCGGGGATAAAGGCCTTTAAAAATGGTAATAGCCAAACTCAATTGCCCATCAAATTCATTGTTCAATTGCTCCATAAACCTTAACGAAATAGATTCGTGATCAATGTCATGAACAATACTATGCTCCATAGCATGACTAAAAGGGCCATGACCAATATCGTGCAATAAAATGGCAATGTACAGTGCATTTTCTTCCTCTATCGAAATAGAAACTTCCTTAAACCTTAAAATCCTTACGGCCTTTTGCATCAAATGGAGGCATCCTAAGGCATGATGAAATCTGGTGTGATGTGCTCCCGGATAAACCAAATATGACAACCCCATTTGAGAAATTCTCCGCAAACGTTGAAAATAGGGATGTGCAATAAGATCGAAAATTAAAGGGTTTGGAATTGTAATAAATCCATAAATTGGATCGTTAAATATTTTGAGCTTATTGCTAGTATTCAAACTTATTTAGTTTTATTTTGTATTTTGAATTAGAAACAAATTAATAGGAGTACAAAAGTAATAAAATCAGAGGACTTATATTCTTAATTTAGACACTTTATGAGCAGCATACACATTTTGTGGGTTGATGATGAAATTTCTTTTCTGAAGCCCCATATTATTTTTTTAGAACAAAAAAACTACAAAATCACCCCTTGTTCTAGTGGAACAGAAGCCTTAGAAATATTCTCTGAGCAAGATTTTGATATTGTTTTTTTGGACGAAAATATGCCTGGACTCTCTGGATTGGATACTCTTACAGAATTAAAAAAACAAAGATCTAATATTCCAGTGGTGATGATTACTAAAAGTGAGGAAGAATACATCATGGAAGAGGCCATTGGTAGTCAAATTGCAGACTATTTGATAAAGCCCGTAAATCCAAATCAAATTCTGCTGAGTTTGAAAAAAAACTTAGATCACAGTCGGTTGGTCTCAGAAAAAACTTCGTCTAATTATCTTCAAGAATTTAGAAAAATTTCTATGGAAATGATGTCGGTAAAAACTGCTGAAGATTGGAAAGACTTGTATCAAAAAATTGTGTTTTGGGAGCTCCAACTGGAAGATTCTCAAGACGCAACTTTGTTAGAAATTTTAGAAGCTCAAAAACTTGAAGCTAATCAACAATTTGGTAAATTTATTGAAAAGAATTACGCAACTTGGTTTGAAAACTCTGAGGCCCCCATTATGTCTCACACCCTTTTCAAAACTAAAATCGCTCCTCAATTATCTAAAGAACAATCCACTCTTGTTGTGGTGATTGATAATCTGCGCTTTGATCAATGGAAATCTATTGAATCTAGCGTAAATACACATTACAAAACCGTCGAAAACAGCATGTATTACAGCATACTCCCCACTGCCACACAGTATGCCCGAAATGCATTATTTTCTGGTCTAATGCCAAAACAAATGGAGACATTATATCCCAATTATTGGAAAAATGACACCGACGAAGGAGGGAAAAACTTATATGAAGAACAATTTTTGAAAGAGCAACTAAAGCGATTACAGCTGAATCATTTGTCTTGCGAATACATCAAAATAACAAATTTGAAAGCGGGAAAAAAATTGGCAGAAAATTTCAAATCCAAATCAAAAAATGACCTTACCGTTTTGGTTTATAATTTTGTAGATATGTTATCGCATTCCAAAACAGAAATGGAGGTTGTAAAAGAACTCGCATCAGATGATAAAGGATATCGATCGCTCACCCAAAGTTGGTTCAAAAACTCTCCTCTTTTGGACATCATAAAGCAAGCACAAGAACTTAATTTAAAGCTCATAGTAACTACAGATCATGGCACCATTAATGTTAAAAATCCGTCCAAGGTTATTGGAGATAAAGACACCAGTTTAAACTTGCGTTACAAGACGGGAAGAAGTTTAAGTTATGAGGAGAAAGAAGTATTTGCTGTAAAAGACCCAAACCGTGTGGAGCTGCCCTCAATTTCTATGAATAGTTCTTTTATTTTTGCTAAAGAATATTCTTTTTTTGCCTATCCAAATAATTATAATCATTATGTAAGTTATTACAGAAATTCATACCAACATGGAGGAATTTCTTTAGAGGAAATTTTAATTCCTTTTGCCGTGCTTACGCCTCGATAAAAATCAGAAAAATAACAAATGAAAACGACATTTTCTTTAGAAGAAATCGATCAAGTTGCAAAAGAACTCATCAAAAAATTTAGCAAAAAAATTGTTCTTTTTAATGGAGAGATGGGTGCTGGAAAAACAACGCTAATAAGCGCTATCGTACGAGCTCTAGGGGGCACAGAAGACGCCTCTAGTCCAACATTTTCTATTGTGAATGAATATAAAGTTAGAAATGATTTTGTGTATCATTTTGACTTTTATCGTCTTAAAAACCATTATGAAGCGCTGGACATTGGAATTGAGGATTATTTTTGTTCAGGATATTGGAATTTTATGGAATGGTCAGAAAAAATAAAAATGCTACTTCCAACAAATGTTATCATCGTAAACTTGAGTATTGAAGCTGATGATCGACGAACAATAGAATGTTTTGAAAGTGAAATTTCTTAAACCGCTTTAAAAATAATTGTAATTTGCAGAAACATTACAAAATTATGCAACAACCAATCTCCCCGTTTTCCAAAGCCCAATTACTGCCAAAAGAAGAGCGTTTGGAAGTTTCAAACCAAAATGAGCAACTTTGTATAGGTTTACCAAAAGAAACTTCATATCAAGAAAAGCGAATTTGCCTTACTCCTGATGCCGTTGCTGCACTCGTTAGTAACGGTCACCGCATACTCATCGAATCTGGTGCAGGAGAAAATGCTGCTTTTGATGATCGCCAATACAGTGAAGCTGGTGCGGAAATTTCAAAAGACAAAGCTAAAGTTTTTGCTTGCCCCATGATTCTAAAAGTTGAACCCCCAACCCTAGAAGAAATTGAACTCATAAAACCCAATGCTATTCTTTTTTCTGCGCTTCAATTAAAAATGCAACACAAAACGTATTTTGAAGCGCTTACAAAAAAGAAAATTACAGCACTAGGATTTGAGTTTATAAAAGATAGTGAAGGCACGTTTCCAGCAGTTCGACAGTTGAGCGAAATTGCAGGGACTGCATCCATACAAATTGCTGCAGAAATCATGTCCATAACAAATCAAGGAAATGGGTTGTTACTTGGAAATATCAGTGGTGTTCCACCAACAGAAGTTGTAGTAATTGGCGCAGGAATTGTTGGTGAATTTGCCACTAAATCCGCTCTTGGACTCGGTGCAAATGTTAAGGTATTTGACAGTTCAATTTCAAAACTAAGAACATTACAAGCCAATGTGGGCCAACGCATCTATACCTCTACAATGCAGCCCAAAAACCTGATGAAATCACTAATGCGATGTGATGTTGCAATTGGAGCCACCAAAGGAAAAAACAGAGCTCCAATACTCGTCAATGAAGCTATGGTAGAATCTATGAAACAAGGGGCAGTAATTATTGATGTTAGTATTGACATGGGGGGGTGTTTTGAAACCAGCGAACTCACAACACACGACAATCCAACCTTTGAAAAACACGGTGTGATTCATTATTGTGTCCCTAATATTCCAGCGCGATATTCTAGAACTTCGTCTGTATCGTTGAGTAATATTTTCACTTCATATCTGTTGCAAATTGCTGAAGCTGGAGGACTAGAAAACGCCATTCGTCAAGATCACGGTCTAAAAAATGGTCTATATGTGTATCATGGTGTCATCACCAACAAAAGTGTATCCAATTGGTTCGATTTGGATTGTAGTGACCTTAATCTTTTAATTTTTTAATTTTATATTCAATCTATGAAATTCATTCATCGCTTAGGATTTTACTTAGGAGGATTTTCGATAGGCTTAGTGTTTTTAATGTTTTTTTTAAGTGGAAAAAAAACGAGTTGTTCCTATGGCCCAAATGCTCGAGTTCTGAAAAATATATCAACCAAATCCCTAATAATTAACCCAAAAATACAATCGCAACTACAAGCCTTAAATTTAGACTCTCTATCCCTTGATGAAGCCCTAAAGAAAGGCGATGTCAATTTCAGTAAAAGTGAAACAAAATTAGACCGTTGTAAGCGCTATTTCATCGAATACAATTCCATTGAAATTTTTATTGAAAATTGTGAAAAAGAGGCCACAATCCTCAACCTTATATCAAATAAATAATTACGCTTTTCTTCGTTTTTTCTCTAGACTGATAAGCGACAGCTCTCTATTTGTTTGTCCCGCTACAGAGGTGTTTTCTTCCGCTCTTCGAATGAGATAGGGCATCACATCTCTAACCGGTCCAAAAGGCAAATATTTGGCAACATTATAGCCTGATTTGGCTAAATTAAAACTGATATGATCACTCATCCCAAATAATTGACCAAACCAAATGCGGTTATCGTTTGGCTTAATGTTATAATCACTAATGAGTTGGAGAGCCAATTGTGTGCTACGCTCATTATGTGTGCCAAAAAAAACAGAAATGGTATTGATATTTTCTAGCATATATCTCAAACAATCATCGAATTGAAGATCAGAGGCCGCTTTGGTTACACAAATTGGAGAGGTGTAGTTTTGTTGTTGTGCACGTGTGCGTTCTTTTTCCATATATGCCCCACGGACTAGCTTAAATCCTAATTTAAAGCCCTCTTCTTGCGCTTTTTGATGGACTTGCTTCAAATAATCCAAACGATCCCAACGATATGCTTGAAGTGTATTGTAGACAATGACTTTTTCTTTATTATAAGTACGCATCAATTCAATTAACAAATCATCGGCTGCAGTTTGCATCCAGCTTTCTTCAGCATCAATTAAAATAGCAATATTTTTTTCTAATCCATAGCTGCAAATTTTATGAAAACGCTCTTGAACACGTTCCCATTCTTTTTGTTCTTCTGGAGTCAATGAAATAGAGGCACTTACTTTTTCATAAAGTTCAAATCGGCCAACCGCTGTGGGTTTAAACACTGCAAAAGGCATTGCCTCTTTCTCATCGGCAAAATCGACTAGCGTACACATTTGATTTAAAATACGCTCAAATTGTGACTCTTCTTGTTTTCCTTCTACAGAATAATCCAATACGCTATACACACCGCTATTGTACATCTGATCAATTTTTGGGATGCAATCATCGGCATTGACACCCCCGCAAAAATGGTCAAAAACAGTAGCCCGAATAAGACCTTCTACGGGAAGATGAGTTTTGAGTGCAAAATGAGTCGCTGCAGTTCCAATACGCACCAAAGGTTCATTAGAAATCATCTTAAACAAAAAATAAGCACGCTCGAGTTCGGCGTCAGATTTCAAATGAAAGGCAACTTCTGTATTGCTAAAATCTACCTTTAAGTCTGTCATACTTAAAAAAATGATTAATTTGATAAACCAAAATTATTAATTCCTAACAAATTTCATACTATCTTTGGCACACAAAAATGAAATCAATACAAACCACATCTTACGAAATCCATTTTAATGCCTTAGCATACAAGATTTTGGATGACTATCTAGACAAAGAACATTTTTCAAAAATTGTTGTTTTGGTCGATGAAAATACGCATGAACATTGTTTACCTCATTTTTTATCTCAGGTGCAATTTGATGCTGCATTGGACATTATTGAAATTCCAAGTGGAGAAATGCACAAAACCATCGATACTTGTATGGAGGTTTGGCGGTCATTATCTGAGTTGTCTGTAGATCGAAAATCACTTATGATCAACCTCGGTGGTGGTGTTGTTACTGATTTAGGTGGATTTGTAGCCTCAACATTCAAACGTGGTATCAAGTTTATCAATGTTCCAACATCGCTTTTGGCAATGGTAGATGCTTCTGTTGGCGGAAAAACTGGTGTCGATTTAGATCTTTCAAAAAATCAAATTGGTACTATTACTTTTGCAGATATGGTGCTCATTGATCCAATATTTTTGGATACACTTCCAAATCACGAACTGCGTTCTGGGTTTGCAGAAATGCTCAAACACGGATTGATTCGTGATCGAAACTACTGGGAAAAACTTAGAGATTTAAAGCAATTGACATTGAACGATCTCGATGCATTGATTCATCATTCTGTTGCGATAAAAAACGATGTTGTCAGTCAAGATCCAAATGAAATGGGTTTACGAAAAATCTTAAATTTTGGCCATACCCTAGGCCATGCTATAGAATCGTATTGTCTTGATAATGACAGCATTAAAACCCTTCTACATGGCGAAGCTATTGCTATTGGGATGGTTCTTGAAGGTTATCTGTCTTCAAAAATATGTGGCCTTTCAACACTTGATTTACAGCAAATTAAAGACACTTTTACAGCGACTTACCCAAGAGTTTCATTTCATGATCATAGCATAAAACAAATCATAGATTTGATGCAATCCGACAAGAAAAATAGCCATGGACGCGTAAAATTTGTTTTACTTGAGACCATCGGTGAGTGCCGCATGGATGTTGAAGTTGAAGAAAGCTTGATCTACGAAGCTTTCGCCTATTATTGCGCCTAAAACAACTATTGAAGTTCATTGAAAATAGAATGCATCAAGCGTTTTTTGTCATTGATACTTTCTTCTAAAGAAATCATAGTTTCAGTTCTGTAAATTCCATCTATATCATCAACCTTGAAAATAATCTCTTTGGCATGTGTCGTACTTTTTGCACGAATTTTACAGAAAATATTAAACTTTCCAGTTGTAATATGTGCAACCGTAACATGAGGTATTTCTTTGATGCGCTCTAAAACAAATTTGGTTTGAGAAGTATTTTGAAGAAAAATACCAACATAAGCTATGAAGGTATAACCCAGTTTTCGGTAGTCCAAAGTCAAAGACGAACCTTTTATGATCTTAGCATCTTCCATTTTTTTAACGCGCACGTGCACTGTTCCCGCAGATATCAATAATTTTTTTGCAATATCTGTAAATGGAATTCGTGTATTGTCGATAAGCATGTTGAGGATTTGGTGGTCGATTTCGTCTAATTTGAACTTTGCCATTTTTTTTGTGAAATATTTTGAGTAAAAATTCAAATTTAACAAATTATAATCAACAAAATAAGATTTATAATAAATTATTGTTAACTAAAAGTGAAAATTTACTGTTTTCAATAAAAATTGTGCAAAGTTGCTCCCCTTTTTCTAAGAATGTCGAATTGTCACAAACAATTGCTTGATGTTTTGCATCAAAGGTTTTATGGCCAAAATGAGACGATAAATCACCAATTGATTTTATTTTTGGTAGAAAAAAAATCTCTTTACCTTTCAAAATCTCTTCGTAACTCACACCAATATCGTTTACGCTAGTTGGCTTGTGGGGATCGATCAGAACATTTTTAATTAGAATATCAAAAAATAATGTGTTGTTTTTAGGAATTTGAAGGTAATTTTTATGGTCACTTTCGGGATCACTTTTAGGGTCACTTTCAGTAACTAAGTTGGTGCTTATGCACAATAAAGCTTGCAGCGTTGCAAGCGCTACAAATTTTCGAGCGTTTTCTCTGTTATAATCGTTTTGAAAATGACCCGCTTCAAATAAAATTGTAGAAGTGCCTTGCGCTTGAAAATAATCGCCAACGCAATTGATATTAAAAGCATCGTCAAATCTTCCAACTTGCCCTGGAATAAATTTTTGCAACAAGGAATTCATCTGATGGATAACAGACATGGCGCGCAAGCGATTTGGCGTCAACGTTAGCGCTTTGTCTTGCGCGGGAGACAAAAAACTCACAGTAGCTGGTGCGTTACTTTTACCAACATTAAAAAGCGTACGCTGATCGTGCATATTAAATGCATAATCCGGTTTGAAAGTTTCAAATGCAGTTCGCAAAATCTTACTTTCTACTTGAGATACTTCCACAGCATCTCTATTGAGATCTATGCGATTCGCATTTTGACGGGTATAGGCCTTTGCGCCGTCGGGATTTAAAATGGGGATGATGCATAGAGAACATTCTTTCAAAATAACGCCGAAAGGAGGTGTTTTTAGAGCATTAAAGACGTCAAAAAGTGCTTTGGTGCAAGTTGATTCGTTGCCATGCATTTGAGACCAAATCAAAATTTTTGTTGTACCAGTGCCTATTTTTACAGCATAAATTGGCCTGTTTTCTTCAGAATGACCTAACACATCAAACGCAAACGCTTTTGGCAATGTCTTTAATACTGGTAAAATAGTATCATTTGTAATATACCTACCAAACAAAGCTTTTGCTTTTTTGTGTTCATAGTTTGATGCAAAATCGTATATCGATTCCATAGGGTGCTTTTGTGAACTACAAATGTAAACAATATGTTATTTACAATTGTAAATTTCTTTTTCAGTGTTGTTTGTTTACAATTGTATACATTTTTTTTAATTGTTTTTGAAGTTATATGTTGAGTTATAAAAACAAACGTATAATATGTTGTAAATCAGTATTTTAAGTATAATTAAATAAAGTTATAGTTTAATAAATTATTGTATTGTTATTGAATAATATCCTGATGTTTTACATTTGTAAAACATTTTTTTATATACATTTGTAACCTATGGTAAATACCAACAATTTTAGCGAACGTTTAAACAAAATAATGATCTATTATGGATTATCAGCTTCTGCTTTTGCAGAACTAATTCAAGTGCAACGGTCTAGCATTTCGCATATTTTGAGCGGTCGAAATAAGCCTAGCTTGGATTTTATATTAAAACTCAACACTGCCTTTACAGACATCAACTTGTATTGGCTTTTGAATGGCACTGGAGAGATGTTGCATACCTCCACTACTCCAACCTCAACAAAAAAACTAAAAACTGAAACTAGCGAAACGCCTATAGTCGAATCCAAAAATACGTACTCAAAAAATAAATCTAAAGATATTGAACGTATCATTATCTTCTACAAAGACGGGACTTTCGATAAGTACAGCCCCGAATAGCTAAAAATATCTATCTTTCTTTTGTATTTTTACACCATGAAAACCCATAATGGTGATTTGCTAGGCAATGGTTTTTTTCATGCGATATAATCCAACAACTAAAAATATAAATGCTTACAAAAATTTGAATAGATGAAATACTTATATTTTTTATGTTTTCTTTGTTTTTCTTCTTGTTATCAAATAGAAAGAAACTGTCAAGATTTCAAAACAGGTACATTTCAAAGTACAATTAGCATCGACGGCACAACTTACACTTCAGAATTCACACGCACAGAAAAGCTGCAAATTGAACGTTTTAACACAAAAACAGATAGTGCCAGTGTTCGTTGGATCAATGATTGTGAAATGATTTTTAAGACGATTAATCCAAAAAATAGAGCAGAGCAAAAAGATGTTCATCTGAAAATCCTAACGACAACTAAAGACACATATAGATTTGAATATGGCTATGTGGGCAGTTCTATAAAACAAAAAGGAGAAGCAAAGCGTATTGATTAAAAGAGAGTGATCTGCCCTTCTGAATCGTTCGAATTGTTTTCGTTGTTTTTGGAAGGATTTGACGGTGCAGAAGACTCTGAACTAGGCTTAGACTCTGAGATGTCAGACTGTATTTCTTCCGAAGTATTGGCGTCAACAACTTCCTCATCAACTACTTCCAGTTCATCGGCATGTACTTCCTTTGGGGCTTCATAGGGCAACGGATCAGACAAATCTATTTGATTCACTTTTAATCTTGACAATTGATTCCCTTGTGCAGAAATGCCTTTAATGTCTATAAACTGCTCCACATCAATAGTTTGATTTGGCCGTCGATCTTTACCTCTATCTTTTGCAAACGTAAGTTCTACAACAGGGCGCCAGTCTGTACTAACGATTTCTAAAGTACTTGAAGCGTGAGAGGAAATAAAGACTTCTTCTTTGTTCTCATTTTCAATAAGAAAACGTTTTACAAAATACTTTTCCTTAGCACCATCAAAATAAATAGCAGATATTGGTTTGTTTGGTATCCATTTTTCAAGCACAATCATATCATCACTAAAATGTGTTGTGATATCTGGAACAATAGTTTTCACAATCCCCGATTGCGTAATGACCAAAATACGATCTTCTCCTCTAAATTCACCAATAAGGGTTCCGCGTTCATCGACGTTAAGGCGCTGTACTGTTTCGTCAAACCAAATCTTTCTTGGTTTGAGCGTGCTGACTCCCTTTTCTTTCAATTCAATGCGTTTAATTGCATATTTAGTGACTAAATTTCCTTTTGAAGTTCGTCCTTTGATTAGAATATCTGCAAAATTGATATCCCATTTTAATTTTTTGATGCTTCCAACTTGTCGTAGAAGTACCGTAACAACCTCAGCTTCGCCATTGGGGTTTGCAGAAAAATACCACACATGAGTTCCAGCTTTATCTTTTCCAAGATCATATTCTTTGTCTCTTGTCATTGATGTTACCGCAAAACGTTTGATGTAGGAAGGTCCTCCCTTACCGTCGCGATAAATCATATTATAGATGGTTCTGGTGTCTTTTTTCTTAAATACCGCAACATGAATTATATTTTTACCCACAAAGGTTTTGGTGTCCACTTTTGTGACCATCATTTTACCTTCTTTGGTAAAGACTATAATATCGTCAATATCGCTACAATCGCAAACATACTCGTCTCTCTTGAGGCCAGTTCCTACAAAACCTTCTTCTCTGTTGACAAATAGTTTTGTGTTTCTGATAACGACTTTTGTAGCATCTACATCATCAAAGACTTTGATTTCAGTTTTGCGCCTTTTACCTTCTCCATATTCTGTTTTAAGACGTTTGAAATATGCAATAGCATAATCTATAATGGTCGCTAGATGGGCCTTAGTTTCTTCAATTTGAGCTTCTAAAGCTTCAATTTTTTGTTGGGCTTTATCAATATCAAACTTCGAAATTCTTTTGATGCGAATTTCCGTCAATCGTGTAATATCTTCGGTTGTTATAGCACGCTTAAGATGCTGAATATGAGGTTTCAACCCTCGATCGATTGCAGAAATAACGCCATCCCAAGTTTCTTCCTCTTCAATATCACGATAAATTCGATTTTCAATAAAAATACGCTCTAAAGAAGCAAAATGCCATTGCTCTTCTAACTCTTTAAGTTTGATTTCGAGCTCTAACTTTAATAGCTCAACAGTATGGTCTGTTGAATGTCTAAGCATTTCAGACACCCCAACAAACAAAGGTTTATTGTCTTCAATAACGCAACCCAAAGGCGATATTGAAGTTTCACAATTTGTAAATGCAAATAGCGCATCGATGGTTTTGTCAGGAGATATTCCAGAAGGTAAATGCACTAAAATTTCAACATCTGCTGCCGTATTATCTTCGATTTTCTTGACACGAATTTTACCTTTATCATTTGCTTTCAGAATGGAGTCAATCAATGACGAGGTTGTTGTTCCAAAAGGCACTTCTGTGATGAGTAGAGTGTTTTTGTTCAATTGTGATATACGAGCTCTGCAACGTACTTTACCCCCTCTAAGGCCATCATTATAGTTGGTAAAATCAGCAATCCCACCAGTGGCAAAATCGGGAACAATAGAAAAACGTTTGCCTTGTAGATGCTTTATTGAAGCCTCTATGAGTTCTATAAAATTGTGTGGTAATACTTTTGTGGATAATCCTACTGCTATCCCTTCTGCGCCTTGTGCAAGAAGTAGTGGGAATTTTACCGGAAGATTCACAGGCTCTTTTCTTCGGCCATCGTATGAAGCTTGCCATTCTGTTGTTTTTGGATTAAAAACCACATCTAAAGCGAATTTTGATAATCGTGCTTCTATGTAACGTGATGCCGCAGCCCGATCACCAGTTAGCACATTACCCCAGTTGCCTTGGGTATCGATAAGCAAGTCTTTTTGACCAATTTGAACCATAGCATCGGCGATACTAGCATCGCCATGAGGATGATATTGCATGGTGTGCCCAACAATATTTGCAACTTTATTATAGCGCCCGTCATCCAAATCTTTCATAGAGTGAAGAATGCGACGCTGAACAGGTTTGAAACCATCTTCGATAGCTGGCACTGCGCGTTCCAAAATCACATATGAGGCATAGTCCAAAAACCAATCTTTATACATGCCCGTCACTCTCGTGATGGTCTCTTGGCCTTGTGTTGACTCCAAATGTAAATCGTCTTCTTCTTCAATCATAAACTACTGCTTTTCTGAATCAATAAGATCTAATTCAACCTTGAGGTTATCGATAATAAATTTTTGGCGTTGTGGTGTGTTTTTACCCATATAAAATGACAGCAATTCTTCTGTAGTCATTTCGGAATCTAACATGACAGGGTCTAAACGAATATCCTCACCGATGAAATGTTTAAATTCATTGGGGGAAATTTCCCCTAACCCTTTAAATCGTGTGATTTCTGGTTTGGGTTTTAACTTTTCAATGGCATTGATACGCTCTTCTTCCGAATAACAATAAATGGTTTCTTTTTTGTTTCGAACTCGAAATAATGGTGTTTGCAGAATATACAAATGCCCTTCTTTGATAAGTTCTGGGAAAAATTGCAGAAAAAAGGTAATCAACAGCAGCCGAATATGCATTCCATCCACATCGGCATCGGTAGCAATAACAATGTTGTTGTAGCGTAAATCTTCTATGGATTCTTCAATATTTAATGCCGCTTGCAGAAGGTTAAACTCCTCATTTTCATACACAATTTTCTTCGTAAGACCATAACAATTCAATGGTTTTCCCTTAAGACTAAATACAGCTTGAGTATTCACATCACGTGATTTTGTGATGCTTCCTGATGCAGAATCCCCTTCTGTAATGAAAAGTGTTGTTTCGAGGTTACGATTGTTTTTTGCATCGCCAAAATGCACACGACAATCTCTTAGTTTCTTATTATGGAGACTTGCTTTTTTGGCACGTTCTTTTGCAATTTTTCGAATGCCAGAAAGTTCTTTTCGTTCGCGCTCTGCTTGAAGTATTTTGCGTTGAATCGCTTCTGCAGTATCAGGATTTTTGTGTAAATAATTATCGAGATGAGTTTTAACAAAATCATTGATAAAAGTACGTACTGTCGGCAACCCCCCGCCCATATCAGTAGATCCCAATTTGGTTTTGGTCTGACTTTCAAATACAGGTTCCATTACTTTGATAGCGATAGCCGAAATGATAGACTTTCGCACATCGGAGGCATCATAATTCTTACCAAAAAAATCTCGAATGGTTTTTACAAACGCTTCTCTGAATGCTGCCAAGTGTGTCCCTCCTTGTGTGGTGTTTTGACCATTAACAAACGAGTGGTATTCTTCGCTATATTGTGTTTTACTATGGGTGAGCGCCACCTCAATATCATCGGCTTTGAGATGAATTGTGGGATACAGTCGGTCTTCTGCTTTTGAATGGTCTTCTAATAAATCTTTAAGTCCATTTTCACTGAAAAATTTCTCTCCATTGAAAGTAATGGTCAAGCCGGGATTGAGATAAACATAATTTTTGAGCATTCGAGCGACATACTCATTTCTAAATTTGTAATTTTTGAAGATGGTTTCATCTGGAATAAAAGAAACTTTAGTCCCTTTTCTTCGGGTAGTATCATCTAATAGTTCTTGATTGATGAGAACGCCGGTTTCGAATTCAGCGGAAGCGGATTTTCCATCTCTTGTGGATTCTACTCGGAAATAAGTTGATAATGCATTAACAGCTTTTGTACCCACACCATTCAGCCCTACAGATTTTTTGAAAGCTCTGGAATCGTATTTTCCACCTGTATTCATTTTTGATACAACATCAACGACTTTTCCTAGGGGAATTCCACGGCCATAATCGCGAACAATGACTTTGTTGCCTTGAATAGAAATATCAATAGATTTTCCAGCACCCATGACATATTCATCAATGGAGTTGTCCAAAACTTCTTTAACCAAGATATATATCCCATCATCTGCAGAAGACCCATCGCCGAGTTTTCCAATATACATTCCAGGACGCATACGGATGTGCTCCTTCCAGTCGAGAGATCTGATATTATCTTCTGTGTAATTTGTGTTTTGGGCCATAGACTGTTCTGACGAAGTGCTAATATAGTACTTCATCTGAAAAAAAGAAACCTTTAAAACACAAATTAATTAACAAAAATATGTGGGTAATGTTGAGAACATTTTTATTGAAAAAAGGACTTAAATTATATTATACATTGAATAGGAAATGCACTACATCGCCGTCTTTAACCGTATAATTTTTTCCTTCTACACGCATTTTTCCTGCTTCTTTGACTTTGGCTTCGCTTCCAAAATTGACATAATCATCATAGGCAATCACTTCGGCACGAATGAATCCTTTTTCGAAGTCGGTGTGAATAACACCCGCTGCTTGTGGTGCTAGACTCCCAATTTTGATGGTCCAGGCGCGAACTTCTTTTTCACCTGCTGTAAAATAGGTTTGAAGATCAAGCAATTTGTAGGCCGCACGAATGAGTTTTGCAGAACCCGGCTCGTCGAGTCCAATGTCTTGTAAGAAAAGTTGACGCTCTTCAAAATCATCCAATTCATTAATGTCTGCCTCTGTGCCAACGGCCAATATTAAAACTTCTGCATTCTCTTTGGCAACGGCTGCTTTAACCAAATCGACATAGGCATTACCATCCACTGCCGAATTTTCATCGACATTACAGACATACAGTACTGGTTTGGCGGTAATGAATTGTAAAGGTTTTACATAGGCCTCAAAATCATCCTCAGAAAGGTCCAAACTTCTTACGGATGCTCCGGACTCTAGGTGGGCTTTGATGCGTTCTAAAACTTCAGCTTCTTTTTGTGCTTCTTTATTTCCTGTTTTGGCCGTTCGCTTTACTTTTTCGAGTTTTTTTTCTACGGTTTCCAAGTCCTTCAATTGAAGTTCCATATCGATTGTTTCTTTATCACGAATGGGATCCACACTTTGATCGACATGCACAATATTGTCATTATCGAAACAGCGTAAAACATGAAGAATGGCATCTGTTTCGCGGATATTTCCCAAAAACTGATTGCCAAGCCCCTCTCCTTTACTCGCTCCTTTGACCAAGCCAGCGATATCAACAATTTCTACAGTAGCAGGAATTACTCGCTCTGGATTAACTAGGGATTCTAATTTTGAAAGCCGTAGGTCTGGTACATTTACCACCCCTATATTGGGTTCGATGGTGCAAAACGGAAAATTGGCACTTTGTGCTTTGGCGTTTGATAAACAATTGAACAATGTTGATTTTCCCACATTGGGCAGTCCTACAATACCTGCTTTCATAGCGTTTTTTAATTTGGATGCAAAAGTACATAAATGAAAGTGGATTTTCATTAAAAAAAATAAAGCGCAAAAAAAACTAAAAAAAATGTGACTTTTTTAGAAAGTGTGTGTCTAAGATCATGAGGGGAATGAGTAAAGTTGGCTTTTGAAAAAATAATATAGCCACTTTTTGCGAGCGCCCCTGTCGTGCTGTTAGAATAAAGAAAAGTGTAGGTGTAAAAATTTAAAATGTAACAAAAAAATTTAATTTTTACTTGAAATACAAGGATGATGCTTGCACGAGCAGGGAGTATAAATATACGTGATAAGATGAAACAGAAATGTTTAAACTATCATTCAACACACAGAGAGTTTATTAATCTAAACATCAAAATTTACATACAATAATTGAAAAGCAAAAAAAATAAACATATGAAAAAACTATTATCATTTTTAATTGTAGGGTTTATCTTGTTTTCCATTAAATTAAATGCGCAAAAACAAAACTGGAGAAAATCTATTTTTCAAAGCAATTCGAATTACTTTGAAATTGTTGAAAACAACAAAGCAAGACTACTCCCATTTAGAGGGAAAAAAGATCGAACAAGCAAAAAGAAAATCAAGCAATTTGAACGCTGGGCATCTTTTTGGCATAATAGAATAAAGCCAGATGGTTCTTTTGTATCTGCCTATCACAACTATAACGAGTGGGTAGAAGACAATAGACGTCAATTGCAAAAGCGCAGCGGAACAGGTGGATCTACGCCTTGGACTTTAGTTGGACCAACAGCACCTCCTACATCTGGAATTACATACTACCCAGGAATGGGAAGGTTAAACACCATTGCTTTTGATGGTTCTGATACTAATACATTATATGTTGGTTCTCCTTCTGGTGGTGTATGGAAATCCACAAATGGCGGCAGTTCTTGGGCCCCCAAAGGAGACAACTTTCCCAATATGGGTGTATCAGATATTGTCATAGACCCTACAAATACTAATACGCTTTATGTTGCTACAGGAGATTACGATGGAGGGCAGAATTTTTCTATTGGTGTATTAAAATCTACTAATGCAGGAGACACATGGAATATGACAGGTTTGACTTTTGGCTTATTAGAGTTTAATTTAATTGCCAATTTACTCATAGATCCCAATAATAGCAATACCATTTTTGCAACTACAAAAAATAGCATCAAGAGATCTATAGACGGAGGAGCAAACTGGACCGATGTTTTCACAGAGATGGATGCTTGGTTTAACGATATTCAATACAAAACAGGAAATAGTACGGTTATATATGCGACTTCATATCGAGGAAAATTCTATAAATCTACTGATAACGGAGGGTCATGGAGTTTAGTATCAACTCCCGCTCAAAAAACAAGACTGGATATTGCTCAAACTACTGATGATCCAAATCTCATATTAGCGCTTGATAGTGATGGAAAAATAAATAAATCAACGGATGAAGGCGCAAATTGGACAACCCTTTCTACAATAAAGAATTACGAGTCTCAAGGGAGCTATAATATGACTATTTCTATCTCTCCCGTTGATAAAGATTTAGTATTAGTTGGAGGTGTTAATGGATGGCGTTCTAAAAATGGAGGTACAACTTGGGAGATGTACTTAGATGGGTATTGGATAAGTGGTAATTCTTATTTTTATGTACATTCAGATCATCACGATATGAAATTTATACCTAATACTAATACCGCTTTTTCATTAAATGATGGCGGTATTTTTAAAGGAGATGCATCACTGGATACAGCATGGACAGATTTGTCTTCGGGATTGGCTATTACACAATATTATAATGTTTCGGGAACTCCACAAGATGCAGGAAAATTAATTGCAGGAGCGCAAGATAATGATATTGCTGTTTTTGATAGTCCGACGTTTACTGGTGCAAATGCCGGTAGTGATGGTGTGGAAGGCCTATGGGACTATTCAAATTATAATATTGCATGGACATGTAGTCAAAAAGGAATTGTTTCTAGAACAATAGATGGATTTTCTTCATCTACATATTTAAGAACTCCTGAGCCTGCTCCTTTTGTATGGAAGTTGGACATTCATCCCACGAAACCAAAGACTATTTATTATGGAGGTATGACTGATATTTACAAATCATCCGACAGAGGTGATAGCTGGACAAAACTAAATTCTGGAGCAGGTAGTATAAGCTGTATTTCTTCCGCGCCTTCAGATGGGGACATTATGTATGTCGCAGGGAGAAATGGTTTGAGAAAAACTACAAACGGTGGAAGTTCATGGCAAGTAATTACCCATCCGCAAAATAATCAACCCATTAAAGGGATTGCGATACATCCCACCAACCCCGATGAAATCTATATTTGTTATTCGAGGTATTTATCAGGACACGTATATAAATCTAGCAACAGTGGTACAAATTGGACAAATATTTCAGGAAATTTACCAAATGTGCCAACTTATGATATTGATTACAAAACAGGATCAACAGATGGAGAGTTGTTTTTGGCGACAAATTTGGGCGTATATTACTGGAAAAATTCTGTTGGAAATTGGACAAAGCTCGATAATGGTTTGCCGAATGTTATTGTTCATGATATAGAAATACATTATGGCACAGAAAAAATAAGAGTAGCTACCTACGGAAGAGGAATTTGGGAAGCATCTATAAAGGCATCGGCTATGGGTATCGAAGAAAATATGTTGCCAGAAAATTCTGTTTATTTATACCCTAACCCTACTAAAAATAAAAATTTTAACATAAAAATGAACGATTTAACAGGTGAAAGCAACATTATGATTTATAATTTGATTGGTAGTGTAGTAAAGAATTTTAAAACTTCTGCGCATCAAATCTCGGTTGATTTAAGTAGCTTTTCTCAAGGCATGTATATTGTAAAAATCACAAACAACAACATGAGTATCAGTAAAAAATTACTTGTAAAATAGGGCGTAAAATTCATGAAATTTAGTACGCTAACATTTTTCTCAATGCTATTGCTTATGGCTTGCAGTTCATCTTTAAAATTTACCTCAAAAATCAAACAAAAAGTTTATCCTGGACGCCATACAGAAAAAATATATACAAATTATGTTTTAGAGTTTTCAGTGGATACCGATGAAATAATCAGCATTGATAGTATTCATGTGTTTTATGAACGGCAATGTTATAAGATTAATCGATATTTATTGAAAAAAGAAAAATCAGCACGTTACATTAAAAATGAAATTCAAAAAGGAAATTACACCCTACAACTACCATTAAAAGAAAAAAATAGTGTTGTTACCCCTCATTGTAAAAACAAAAAAGGAGAAGTTATAATCCATTATAAAGAAGGAAATATATCAAAGGAAATTCTTCTCAATAATTTTATAGCCGAAATAAAAACAAAAAGATAAATTAAACCACCTAAACAATTGAAAATCATTAATTTATTGGCATTTTTGATTAATAATTCGCAACAAAAACGTTGTTTACGCTAATATTATGAAATAATTTTATACTTTTACAAAAGTATTGACCCAAATCTACAACTATGAAAAAAATAATACCCTATGCGCTATGCGTATGTTTCAGCTTAAACTTTTTATATGCCCAAAATACCGTTTCAGGTATCGTCACAGACGGTGATGGTGTTCCCATTTCGGGTGCTAATATTGTGGAAAAAGGAACTTCCAATGGAACTCTTTCTGACTTTGATGGTGCCTATGAAATTGACGTAAATTCTGACGCTACTCTAGTATTCAGCTACGTTGGTTATCAAACCTTCGAAGCCACAGTAGGAAATCAGACCAAAATAAATGTCACCCTAAAAGAAGGCAACTCATTAAGTGAGGTTGTTCTTGTTGGGTCGCGAACCGCACCACGAAGCAATGTGGACACTCCCCTTCCTGTTGATGTTGTTGGTGCCACCGAACTCACCACAACTGGACAAGTTACCTTTGACAAAGCACTACAATATAGAATTCCCTCCTTTAACACCGTACAAACCCCAGTAAATGATGCTACATCATTGTTAGACCCCTACGAGATTAGAAATATGGGGCCAAGTAGAACGTTGATCCTTGTCAACGGAAAACGAAAAAATTTGAGCGCATTATTATATACCCAAACCTCTCCTGGACGTGGAGAAACAGGCGCCGATATTTCTGCCATTCCAACAGACGCCATCAAACGTGTAGAAATCCTTAGAGATGGTGCTTCTGCACAATACGGTTCTGATGCTATTGCTGGAGTTATGAATATCATTTTAAAAAATTCGGCCTACTCAGGTTCGGGAACATTGCGAACAGGTATTACATCTGAAGGCGATGGAGAAATGATTGGAATTAGTGTTAACAATGGAAGCGTTGTTGGCGATGACAAAGGATTTGTGAATTACACGATTGACTTGTCTAAGGTCAATTTGGCCAACCGCCCAGGAAAAGTGAGTGCTGAAGGAGAAGCCTCAGATTTTGGAGCAGACATTGCAACAGTTCGAGAGTTTTTAAAACGCCATCCAGATGCAGGCAACATCAATGGATCACCAGAAACAGCAGCATCAAAATTTTTAATCAACAGCGGATTTGATTTAAGCGAACAAGCGCAACTCTATTTCAATACCGCATTTGTCTATAAAAAAGTGAATAGTTTTGCCAACTATAGAACTCCGTACTGGAGAACCTTAGCAGATCACCCCTATTTGTCTAATTTCTTCCCAGGAAAAAACCCCAATAACAAAGGTGGTTATGATGGATACCTGCCAACTTTTGAGGGAGCGCTTTCAGATTATAATGGTACCGTAGGCATAAAAACAAAAATTAACGATTGGAACATCGACTTAAGTTATACCACAGGAGGAAATACACAAACTTACAAAGTAAACAACACCCATAATTACCGAGACGTTCGTTCTCCATCAACTTGGATAGATGCCAATAACAACAACACAGTTGACCCTGGAGAAATGACTCAAGGTTCCGAGTTGTATCGCGCTAACAGTAAACAATCCTTTGATCCAGGAGGAACACGTTTTTCTCACAATGTAGGAAATATTGATATAAACAGATTGTTGTCGGACAAGATTAGTGTTGGTTTTGGTGCAGAATTTAGAAATGAAGTTTTTGAAGTGATTGAAGGAGAACTGGCGTCTTACGACGGTGGAGGGGCAGATTCTTTTTCTGGAAATAGTCCAGAAAACTCTGGAAAGTTTAACCGATACAATTTTGGAGGCTATTTCTCTGTTGATTATGACATTAGTGATGCATTTTTATTGAGCGGAACTGTCCGAACTGAAAACTATTCAGATTTTGGAAACACGTTTGTGTATAAACTAAGTTCACGCTTAAAACTATCCGATAAACTAACAGCAAGAGCATCGATATCGTCAGGCTTTAGAGCGCCAACATTGCATCAAATTTATACCCAAAAAGCACAATACAGCTTTACGCCAGGAAAAGGAATTCAAGTTGGTGGGCTAGTCAATAATGTTTCTACACAAGCGAAACTTTTAGGAATCCCAAGACTGGATGCTGAAAAATCGACAAACTTTACTGCTGGATTGGGTGGACGACTGACCAACAATCTATCATTTACTTTGGATTATTATAATATTGCAGTGAAAGACAGAATTGTACTCGGGTCAGAAATTAAAGGTACAAAATTTGATGCCAATGGAAACAATATTGGAACAACGCCTCTTGATGATGTCTTGAGAGATAACAATCTTGGAGACATTAGCTTTTTCTCAAATGCTATTGATACCAGAACTTCAGGTTTAGATGTTGTTTTGAGCTATAAAAACATTAATATTGGTGAGGGAGATTTGGATCTCAATTTATCAGGAAATTATACGATTGAAAACAAGCGAGATGGTGCCGTCAAAGATATTCCGCTAGTTGCAAACGCCAAGCAATCTGTTGTAAACCCAACACAAGAAGCGTTATTTTTTACTTCAAGACCAAAAACCAAATGGATTTTTGGTGCAAATTATGACATAGGGCGTTGGGGAATTTCAGTAAACAATACCTATTTTGGAAAAACCACTTTTAAACAACAGGGAATGGATAAAAACCTTAGAACTGAATTTACACCAAAAATTGTTACAGATTTAGGCATCAACTTCAATGCCAACGAGAAATTGACGATTGCCCTAAATGTCAATAACCTATTGAATGTACTTCCCGAATGGAGTTTTAAAGCTGAAAACGATGCCGGTAAAACACTATTAAGCAATGCATCAACTGTACAAAACCAATCTAATTTAATTACTTTTAACCAACGCTATTCTAGAATGACCTATGATGGATACCACTTTAGCCAATTAGGTACTTTATTTAATTTATCTTTGAATTACAAGTTTTAAGTTAAACATGCTTTCATTAAAAAGCCACGCAAATGCGTGGCTTTTTTTATCAAATTTTATTTTTATTTTTTTTTAATTTTCTGGATGCATAAAACGCTGCTTACCCAAAAGGACCTCTTCCGTTTCGACATTGTTTTCGTCGGGGACACAGCAATCTACAGGACAAACGGCTGCACATTGTGGCTCTTCGTGAAAGCCCTTGCACTCAGTACACTTATCAGGAACAATAAAATAATACTCATCACTAACAGGAATTTGAGCCTCATCGGCGTCCACTTCTTTGCCATTAGGCAAAACAATTTGTCCCTCTAAACTCGTTCCGTCCGTATAGCGCCAATCGTCTGCACCTTCATAAATTGCAGTATTTGGACATTCGGGCTCGCAAGCGCCACAATTTATACATTCATCAGTGATAATAATCGCCATAATCGTTTTTCGCTATTTTATTAACTAAATTTGCAGCAAAATTAAATCCAAAATTACGGTTTCACAAATTATGAATCATAAAAAAAATATAATAAAGACGCTTGTTGAGCTAGGACGATTTCTGGAACAATTCACATCAGAAATTCCCAAAATAAACAAAACTGTTTTACACAATGATTTATTTTTTGACGGGTTTAAACATCAACTTAAATTGGCGCAAGAGCACAATGGGTGGTTCACAAAAGAAAATGTGTGTTTTGCCTTGAAGCAATGGAGCAGCTTACTCCAAGAAGAAGCACTAGAACAATGGCTTGCCTCCTATTCTTCTCCCACAAAAAACCCTAAGAAAATTGCCATCATCATGGCTGGGAATATTCCTCTTGTTGGCTTTCATGATTTCTTATCGGCGCTAGTTTGCGGGCATAATATTTGCATCAAGCAATCATCTAACGACAAACATTTATTGCCTTTTTTGGCAGCCTATATAATGCACATCAATCCTCGCCTAAAAGGCAGTATTGAATTCTCGCAGCAACAACTCAAGACATTTGATGCCGTGATCGCCACAGGAAGCGATAACACAGCGCGTTATTTTGAATATTATTTTAAGGACAAACCATCAATTATTCGAAAAAATAGAAACTCTATAGCCGTACTTACTGGAAAAGAAACCGCTGCAAACTTAGAAGGATTGGCGGAGGATATATTTCGATATTATGGATTGGGTTGTCGCAGTGTTTCAAAACTTTTTATCCCAAAAGAGTATAATTTTGATGCCTTTTTTAATGCAATGTACGATTGGCATCCTATTATGAATAGCGCCAAATATGCCAATAATTATGACTACAACAAAGCGGTATATCTGATGAGCGAATTTGATATGCTAGAAAATGGTTTTTTGATGCTCAAAGAAGATACACATTATGCATCACCAATTGCCACATTGTTTTATGAGTTTTATGACGACATTGAAACCTTAAAAACAAAAATTCAAAAGGATAGCGCGCAAATTCAATGTATAGTGTCACATGATTTTTTAGCAAATGAAGTCGATTTTGGAACAACACAACTCCCCAAATTAAACGACTATGCCGACCAAAAAGATACTGTTGATTTCTTGTTGAAAATATAACATAATATTATCACAATTTTTGATCTCATATCAATAATTAATTCAGACCTTTGTAGCTTAATTTTTTTAAAAGTCTAAAAACATCACCGAAATGAAAAGACATAATTTTAGCGCAGGACCATGTATTCTACCTCAAGAGGTAATGAAAAAATCTGCAGAAGCCGTTTTAGATTACGACAATGGCCTTTCGCTCATCGAAATTTCTCACCGAAGCAAAGCATTTGTAGATATTATGGAAAATGCTCGAGCACTCGCTCTAGAACTCTTAGGCCTGGAAGGCATGGGATACAAAGCATTATTTCTTCAAGGAGGTGCTAGCACTCAGTTTTTGGCCGTTGCACTCAATTTATTAGAAAAACGTGCCGCCTATCTCAACACAGGAACTTGGAGTGACAAATCTATAAAAGAAGCTCGTATTTTTGATGATGTCACAGAAGTTGCATCGTCCAAAGACGCCAACTATAACTACATCCCAAAAGGGTACGACATCCCCTCAGATCATGATTATTTTCATTGTACTTCCAACAATACCATTTTTGGAACACAAATGAAAACTTTTCCAGACTGCGATATTCCATTGGTTTGTGATATGAGTAGTGATATTTTCTCGCGGACTTTAGATTTTTCAAAATTTGGATTAATCTATGCTGGAGCCCAAAAAAATATGGGTCCTGCAGGCACAACTTTAGTCGTCGTCCGAGAAGATATTTTAGGAAAAGTTTCCCGAAAAATTCCTTCGATGATGGATTACAAAGTACATATTGGAAAAGGAAGTATGTTTAATACACCCCCTGTATTTCCTGTGTATGCTTCAATGCTAAACTTGGAATGGTTGAAAAATAAAGGCGGTATTGCTGCCATTGAAAAAGAAAATGAAAAGAAAGCTCAGCTTATCTATTCAGAGATCGATCTGAATCCATTGTTTAATGGATTTGCTGCAAAAACAGATCGTTCGACTATGAATGCCACATTTACATTGGCCAACGAAGATTTGAAAGAGAGTTTTGATACCATGTGGCAAGAAGCAGGAATCAATGGTTTGAATGGTCACCGAAGTGTGGGCGGATATAGAGCCTCTATGTACAATGCACTACCGCTAGAAAGCGTTCAGGTATTGGTTGAAATAATGAGTGAATTAGAACGAAAAGCATAAAAAAAATGAAAATATTAGCAAATGATGGAATTTCCGCAAACGGTGTTCAAGAATTAGAAGCCGCTGGATTTGAAGTAAGCACAACAACTGTTGCACAAGAACAATTAGAAAACTACATCAACTCTGAAAGTATCAGTGTGCTTTTGGTCCGTAGTGCCACTAAAGTTCGTAAACATCTGATTGACGCTTGTCCAAGCTTGAAAATCATTGGACGTGGTGGCGTTGGTATGGACAATATAGACGTAGATTATGCACGAGAAAAAGGACTTCATGTCATCAATACCCCAGCAGCATCCTCTGAATCTGTGGCCGAATTGGTTTTTGCACATTTATTTTCTGGTGTTCGATTCTTGTATGATTCTAACAGAACTATGCCTTTAGAAGGCGAATCAAAATTTAAAGTTTTGAAAAAAGCGTATGCCAAAGGCACAGAACTTCGAGGAAAAACACTTGGCGTAATTGGGTTTGGACGAATTGGACAAGCTACTGCAAAAATTGGTTTAGGTCTCGGAATGAAAGTTGTAGCTTTTGATCCTTTTATGGAAAAAGCTTCTGTAACCGTTCCCTTTTTTGATGGACAGTCCGTTACTTTTGAAATCATAATTGACAGCAAAGAAAATGTACTGAAGCAAGCCGACTTTTTAACGCTTCATGTTCCTGCACAAAAAGATTTTGTTATAGGAAAAGCAGAGCTTGAGCTTATGAAAGATGGTGCAGGATTAATCAATGCGGCTCGTGGCGGTGTCGTCGATGAAGTGGCTATGATTGATGCACTGAACACTGGAAAACTCGCCTTTGCTGGTGTAGACACCTTTGAAAACGAACCAACTCCTGCAGTTCAAGTATTGATGAATGCAAAAGTGTCGCTAACGCCACACATTGGAGCAGCTACAACACAAGCGCAAGAACGTATTGGTTCAGAATTAGCATCGCAAATTATTTCTATTTTGAAATAAATTTCAACTTCTTAAATTTTAAAAATCCTAGCGCTTTTGTTAGGATTTTTTTTATATTTGAAATGAGAATGATCCCAAATTATTCTTCTAAAGACATGAACGACCTACAGATTTTTTATTGATTCCTTAATATTTGTTGATATCCTTGGTGTGTGTTGCTTTGGCACATCTTGTATTTTGATACTATACGAGTCTTGATGAACGCTGCAGGTTTAATAAAATTTTATATTATGAACCGTATTTCAAGAACACTTATCCTTATTTTTTTTAGTTTTTGCTTTTCACTACATGCTCAAACACTAGATAACAGAGCCGATATAGGCCCATTTAATGCGCGACAACGATCCATTGCTCTACAAATAGATTATACAAATCACAACCGTTGGTATTTGGGTACTGAAGGTGGGGGTCTATGGATTAGTACTGATGCAGGAAAAAAATGGGCAAAATTAGATGCAACTAACAAACTAGGTAGCAAACCTATAGATATTGCACAAGATTATGATGATCCCAATATTATCTTATATGCATCGCCTAAAGCATCAAATTCTTTAGATTACGATTTTCCCAACCCTGGATTATTTAGATCTACTGACAACGGTGTTAGCTTTACCAAAATAACGGACCCAAGCAATAGCGTAATAAATAGCTTTACACCTTACGATTTACAAATAGTGAATTCTAAAATATTTATGCAAACCAATTCTGGTATTTATAAAATTGCAAATAATGGTACAGCAACAGAAGTATATAATTCGGCTTCAGAGTCGGTGACTCGTATGGAAGTTCTCAAAGAAAATAATACTACAGAACATATTTTATTTACACAAGACAACAACGCTATTTATAAAGGCACAGATGGTGGCACATTCACACCGGTATTGAATATACCTAATGCATCAGGTATTGACATTGGCTTTTCCAGATCGAACCCTAGTATTGTGTATGTCGCAGTAGCAATTGGAGGTGATACTGTAAAACAAATTCATAAAAGCACCGATTATGGAGCCACTTGGACAACTATTTACAACCGTACTAATAGTCAAGAGTTTTGCAATCAAGGCGATATTTGGTTTGGTTATTATGATTTTAATGGCCTGTGGGTAGATGACATTGATCCTAACAAGCTCATCATAACGTCAACAGATATGGCTTATTCAAATGACGGAGGATTGAATTGGTTTTTTATGAAAAATGAAGACGATATGGATGAGAGAACTGGTGTAGGAGATTATTGGCCACAATCTTTCCAACGTAATCCGGCCAATGGAAAGATAATTATAGGATGCGATCATGGTTTAGCAGAAGGTAATGATTCGGGGTTTTTTGATTTGACTGGATCGACACCCCCAAAAGTAACGAAATATGGAACAGACTGGGTAGAAAAATCACTTGGAGTAAATGCTTTTACAGGGTATGTGGGGACTTATCTTGGAAACAGCGGTAATGATTTCGTTATTGCGGGGCAAGATAGAGGTGCCTGGATATCTACGGCAGGTACATTAAAATATGCTGGAGGAGCGGATGTGTACAATTTATTAATTACTGATAATTATGTTCATACCTTCAACAAACATGGTTCAAACCTTATAGAAACCTATTCTCGATCAGGAGTTTATAATTCAGCTCTTGCTTTTAATAATACTAATGTTGAGACTTATAACACTGGAAATCAAGCTAGCCAAGCTGCTAATGTAGTATATTATGCCAATGACTTTCCACATGAAGCAACCCATAAACATTTCTTGATTAAAGCTGTTGCTCCCAACTACAATACGGCTTCTATTGTGTATCAAAGCAATACCGAAATAAAAAGTGTCACTACGCACCCAACATCGGGCAATACTTATATTTTAGAAGGAGAGACCATCAAACGCATCAACAACGCCTCTGGTGTAGCAACCACCCTGGTTACAGGAGCCACAGATGTTACAGAAATTGAGTTACAAATGGACAATGAAAATATGGCTTATGGATTTTCGGAAAATGGTGATCTATTCAAATTTGATTTGACCAATGGTACAAAAACAAATATTGCAGGAGCTAAAAATTTTAATCCTCCTCATGGAGAAATTATACGGAATTATGCTTTTGAGGCGTTACACGATAAATTGCTGTATTTAGGAACAAATTACGGCGTTTTTTCGAGTATTGATAAAGGAAAAACTTGGCAGAAAGAAGCTGCTTTTCCGGATGTCATGGTATTCGATATTGACATTAGACCTACCGATCATAAAGTCTTTTTCTTTACCTACGGAATGGGGGCCATAACGATGACCATTAAACCCAATTTTCTAGGTGTAAAAGCATATAAGGATATTGAAAATAAAAACAACTTCAACTTCACGCTCTTTCCAAATCCCACTGCCCAATCGCTTACGGTGAAAAGTGAAGACTGGAGCGGCGATAAAGTTCACGTTAGCATTTTTACATTAGAGGGAAAAATGGTCTTAGAATGTATCAAAGATCGAAAAAGTTTTCAAAACAACACTTCATTTAGTGTGGATGTGAGTAAACTTCAATCGGGTCATTATTTGCTTCAAGTTAAAGACGAAAAATCAGCTTTAGTTAAACTTTTTGCTGTACAATAAAATTAAATTTAAAAACAACTATAACATTAACAACAAAAAACAAATCTATGTCAGAACTTATGAACTTGCTCGGAGGAGATTTAGGAAAATCACTTATCGAGGGCTTATCCAGCCAAACAGGACAATCAAAATCAAACACGAGTAATTTATTGAATATGGCCCTGCCTGTACTCCTACAAGCCATGCAACGCAATGCCGCAACTCCAAAAGGGGCCTCGGGGCTTATGGGTGCATTAAATAGTAAACACGACGGAAGCATTCTGGATAATTTGGGAACTCTATTTACTGGTTCCAATTCCAATGCCGTTGAAGAAGATGGGCGTAAAATCCTAGGGCACGTCTTTGGAAATCGTCAACAAAATGTTCAAAATGCACTGAGCAAACAAACTGGAGTTGATGCATCGTCTGTTGGCAAAATTCTCAAAATGGCTGCACCAGTCGTTATGGGTTTATTAGGAAAACAACAACGACAAGCTTCTCTTAATGATGCCAATGGCCTTACAAATCTTTTGGGAGGTCTTATTGGAGGTCATCAAAATAAGAAACAAAGTTTTATTGAATCCATTTTAGACGCCGACAACGACGGCTCTATCATTGACGATGTAGCAGGTGCAGTATTAGGGAAAAGCAAAAGTGGTATTGGTGGAATTTTAGGAAAACTGTTTAACAAAAAATAAACAAAAAAAGCATCATAAAATACTATCTTTGCGGGCATGAAAAACCGCATTGTAGCTTTTAAATCCAACTGGGAAATTAGTAAAAATTGGCAACTCCTCTACCCTGTTATTGGCGTAGGTAGTGCTCTTTATTTGGGGTACAAATTTGCAGTCAAATTCTTTGAGGACAACCTATGGCTACACATAATTGTAGGATTGATGTTGGGAGTGGCAATTATTCGGTTGTGCCTATTTTTTATAAAAAAACTACAGCACAAATGGGAAGTTAATGAGCGTTGGGAACTCATTCGTATTTTTATAGTATTTGCAATTACGGGATCTTCTTCCGTTTTTGTTGGGCGTCCTATTATAAAATTAATGGGAGTCTCAACAGAAAATCTTGGACCCATTTTATACGGGGTAATTTTCTGCCTTGTTAGTTTAATTTTTTATCAAATACTACTCGTCTTTTGGGGATTTGTTTTAGGTCAGTTTGATTTCTTTTGGAACTTCGAAAAAAAGATGCTTCGACGCTTTGGTCTTGGTCGATTTTTGGATAAATAGATCTCATTCTGCAGAGGTTTTAGTAGATGCGTACCAATAGGTATAGAGCCACATAATCGTAAACGTTGGAACGACATCTACAAACGGAAGTGCTTCTTCAATGAAAACAAATATCCCTGCAATTTTACCCTTTTTTCCTTCGTAAAGTTTGGTCATCAAATAGCCAGAAAGTGGTGCCCATAAAAAATCAAAAGGTGGAAAAACAAACGAAACATAGCCCAACAGATCAAAAAGTAGTCCTAGTATGAGTTTGTGTTGTTTTTTTAATGTGCTCCACTTCATTTTGTTGTTTTCAACTTATCACTAAAACGTTCATTTAAGGTTTTTATTTTAGGTAAAATCACATATTGACAATACGATTGTTCAGTATTTTGATCGTAATAATCATGATGCTCTTCCTCTGCATTATAAAATACATCCAATGGTTCTAGGGTAGTTATAATAGGGTTTTGAAAGACATTGGAATCCTCTAAAAATTTCATGTACGTTTGTGCCACTTCTTTTTGGTTGATGTCCGTAAAGAAAATTGCAGATCGGTACTGAGTTCCCACATCATACCCCTGACGGTTTAGGGTGGTTGGGTTGTGCGTAGCAAAAAAAACTTCCAAAAGCTCTTGAAATTCAACTTGTGAAGCATCATATTCAATACAGATACCTTCTGCATGTCCCGTACGACCTTCACAGACCTCGCGATAAGCGGGATTTTTTATAAAACCTCCTGTATATCCCGAAACCACTTTCAAAACGCCTTTTAAACGTTTAAAAACTGCTTCTGTACACCAGAAACATCCACCACAAAACACCGCTTTTTTCATTGTCATAAATTTTTAAAATTCAAAGTTAATAAAACTAATCTTTAAAATTTCGAAATATGATTGCACATCAGTGTGCAATACTTTAAATTTACAATTATGATTCAAGCGCACAATATTCATAAATATTACGACGACCTGCATGTTTTGAAGGGGGTTAATTTGAACGTAAAAAAAAGTGAAATCATATCCATTATTGGAGCTTCTGGAGCTGGAAAAACAACCTTGCTGCAGATTTTAGGTACGCTTGACACGCCATCTGAAAGTGATGATTCTTCATTAAAAATAAATAACACAGAAATTGGTGGTTTGAATGAAAAAGAATTGGCAAAATTTAGAAATGAAAACTTAGGTTTTATATTTCAATTTCATCAACTTTTACCAGAATTTACTGCTTTAGAAAATGTATGTATTCCAGCATTTATCAAAGGAACTGCAGAAAAAAAAGCCATAGAAAAAGCCAAATCATTGCTGGATTTTCTTGGATTAAGTCATCGACTAAAACATAAACCCAATGAACTCTCTGGTGGTGAGCAACAACGCGTAGCTGTTGCTCGTGCGCTTATCAATGATCCTCTTGTGGTTTTGGCCGATGAGCCATCTGGAAATCTAGACAGTACTTCTGCCAAGCAATTACATGATTTATTTTTTAAATTAAGAGAGGCCTTTGGATTCACATTTATTTTGGTAACACACAATACAGAATTGGCCAGCATGGCGGATAGAAAAATCACCATAACAGATGGACAAGTACGATCCTGATCTCTATAACGGTTTACATTTTGACGAACTGAAACCGTTTTTAGACGCCAAAGTTCAGCAGTACAATACCACAAAATTTATTCCAACTGATCCTATTCAAATTCCGCATCTTTTCTCAAAAAAAGAAGATATTGAAATTGCGGCTTTTATGACAGCCACTATTGCATGGGGCAATAGAAAAAGCATCATCAATAATGCACACCGTTTGATGGCTCTTATGGATCATGCCCCTTTCGATTTTGTCATGACTCATCAACCAAAAGATTTAATGGTATTTGAAGGATTTGTTCATCGAACATTCAATGCGATTGATGCCGTACAATTCATAAAAAGTTTACGTCATATTTACTCCAGTCACAAAGGTCTCGAACCGATATTCAAGCGCTATGCCAAAGAGGATTCTTTGCAGTTTTCTATACATAAATTTAAAACACATTTTTTTGAAATCGAACATACACGCAGAACTCAAAAACACCTTAGTGATCCATTAAAAAATTCGGCGGCAAAACGCATCAATATGTTTTTACGTTGGATGATTAGGCCCAACAATGCTGGTGTAGATTTTGGATTGTGGACAACACTCTCTCCTTCACAACTCTCTTGTCCGCTAGATGTGCATTCTGGAAATGTGGCTCGAAAGTTAGGTTTACTCAAGCGCAAACAAAACGATGCCAAAGCATTATCGGAATTGGATAAAAATCTTCGTCAACTCGATCCAAAAGACCCTGTAAAATATGATTTTGCATTATTTGGACTAGGCGTTTTTGAGAGTTTCTAATTTTTTTTGTTTAGATTTGTCAACTGCTTGCCCTAGAAAATATTTTTCTCAGAGACATATTCTTATTCGACGTGTTCGTTTTATCATTTAATGATTGTTTGAAATTGCGTGTGCCTGTTTAAGAGCATTTTAAGAGTTAATTTAAACTCGTGCATGGAGACAATAGATATCGTTTCTGACATAACTCGGCTATTGCTATTTGGGTATTTTATATCTTTAGTTGTGAGAAAAATCAGAACACCTAAAACTAAGAAGCGTTGGATATACTTTTTAGTATTACTTGGAATTACTTTTTTATTAAGCAGGCGTCTAATTTGCTATTTGTAATTAAGAAATCATATGGAATCCCTCAAATCTCACACTGCCCACCGCCCATGGGCACTCCCTAAAAGCCCTTGGTCGTATTATCAAGAATGGAATGATGTGGTGTTTTTGCATTATATAGTAAATGAAGATTTGCTAAGAACATTGGTTCCAAATCAACTTGAATTGGACAAATTTGACGGCAATTGTTGGGTCTCTGTCGTGGCGTTCAATATGGAAGAAATTCATCCAAGATTATTACCATCTGTTGACACTGTTTCTAATTTTCATGAACTCAACATCAGAACATATGTAAAATCCAATACAAAGCCTGGAGTTTATTTTTTGAATATTGAAGCAAGTAAAGCATTGTCGTGTGTCTTAGCTCAAACTATTTCGAAACTACCATATCAATTTGCTGAAATACAACGAAAAGGCTATTGTTTTGAATCAAGAAATACAAATGCAAATAATTTCTTTTCCGTTGCCTATACTATTGGAAAAATAATTCCTCAAAAAAATAAGTTAGAGTCCTGGCTTACAGAACGTTATGCGTTATTTCAAAATTATAAAAAGGATATTTATGGCTTTGAAATTCATCATAAAGCATGGGAGCTTCATGAAATTACGCTCAAACGCTTAATTATTGATTATCCTAAGTTTAATTCCATATTTTTAAACCCTCCGGATGCTATGCATTACGCCAAAGGTGTTGCAGTGCTTTCATGGAGAAAAACTAAAGAAATATACTTCTAAATCTGGAATATTTTTCCATCTTCTGCAAGTTCTACTCTATCAAAAACGGTTTGAGCTTCAGTTTTAAAATCATCAAGAGTGTTGTATCGCGATGAATAATGTCCTAGAATGAGAGTCCCCACATTTGCCTTTTTGGCAATTTCTGCAGCTTGTTTTGCAGTAGAATGCTTTGTTTTGGCACATAAACTGGCATGGGCCTCTAAAAATGTGGATTCATGATACAAAACATCTGCATTGTTTATAATTGGAACAATATCCTCTCTGTACGCTGTATCGCTGCAAAATGCATAACTTTTTGAAGGTACGCCCTCAATTGTTACATCGGCATTTGAAATCAACTCTCCTTTGGTATTGAGAACATCTGAGCCTTGTTTTAGTTTGCGATAATAGGCCAGGTCTATATGCTTTTCTTCTGCTTTATCGATAAGGAGTTTACGATCAAATGCTTTTTCTTTAAATAAAAAACCGTTGGTATAAACTCTATGGTCTAACGGAATTGTATTTATTGCTATCTTATCATCTTCAAAAATAAGTTCAGAATCAAGCGATGTTAATTCATGAAAAACTAATTTAAAATCTATCCATGATTTAGAGAGTTTCAATTGAAGCGTGATGAGATCTTTGATACCTTTTGGACCATAAATATGCAACTCTGCTTCGCGATTAAGCAATCGAAAGGTCGAAATCAAACCAATCAGCCCGAAGCAATGATCGCCATGAAGATGAGAAATAAATATATGTTTGATTTGATTAAATTTAACCTTGTGCTTTCTCAATTCCATTTGAGCACCTTCTCCACAATCTATAAGAAAAGTATGTCCTCTGGATTCTAAAACCTGAGAGGTCGTATGAGCAGAAATTCTTGGTGTGGCGCTGTAACAGCCTAAAATTGTTAGTTTCAAATTGATGGTTTAAAATCCTAAATCACGCTGCATTTCGTCCATTTCGATAAGATCAAAAGCCTCTTGAAGTGTGGGAACACACACAATTTCTTCTGAAATATCGTTTTGCGACCATGGCGCTACCACTACAAATGATTGTTTGTTATTTTGATGAGATTTGGTGTATTTTAAAATGGTGTTTATAAAATCCTTTTCAATGATTTGGGATTCATCTATACTTAAAATGATATTTTTGGTTTGAAATTGAGTATAATTTGATTCAAATGATTTGAAAAATTCTGATGAACTTTGTTGTTTTTGATAAACAAGAACATTATTATTTTTAATTTCAAATTCCATTACGCGTTTATTTTTGAGGCCAATAAATAGGTAACGGCCATGCGTATCGCAACACCATTTTCTACTTGATCAAGAATGATTGCCTGATCGGAATCTGCAACATCACTAGAAATCTCGACACCTCTATTTATGGGTCCAGGATGCATGATCACAATGGGGCGGTCTAAGGCGTCTAGTACTGCTTTGGTAACTCCATATTGCTGAGTGTATTCTCTAGTAGATGGAAAATAACTGACTTCCATACGCTCGTTTTGAACACGTAACATATTGGCAACATCACACCACTGAAGGGCTTTTTTAAGATGATACTCGACTTCAACTCCTAAATCTTCAATGTGTTTTGGGATTAATGATTTTGGTCCACAAACCTTAACTTCTGCTCCAAGTAACTTGAGCGCAAAAATATTGGATAATGCCACTCTACTATGTAAAATGTCTCCAACGATGACCACTTTTTTTCCCTCCACACTTCCAAGCTTTTCACGGATTGAATAAGTATCCAAAAGAGCTTGTGTAGGATGCTCGTGTGCACCATCGCCAGCATTGATGATTTTTGCATCCACATGACGCATAAGAAATTCTGCTGCACCTGGTTTTGGATGACGCATAACCACCATATCCACTTTCATGGATAGGATATTATTTACAGTATCTATGAGAGTTTCTCCTTTTTTTAATGACGATTGACCTGCCGAAAAATTAATCACATCTGCTGATAGGCGTTTTTGAGCAATTTCAAAAGAGAGTTTTGTTCGGGTTGAGTTTTCAAAAAATAAATTGGCAATAGTAATATCCCGAAGGGAAGGGACTTTTTTGATTGGACGATTTATGACTTGTTTGAAATGATCTGCTGTTTCAAAAATTAAATGAATATCTTCTTTGGTGAGATGCTTAATTCCTAATAAATGATCTACACTTAATGTGCTCATAATCTATTGATTTATCAAATACACGGTGTCTTCACCTTGTGTTTCTTTCCAATTTACAATAACTTTCTCGTTGTCAATAGCATCAACTTGTCGTCCTCTATAATCGGGTTGAATAGGCAGATGTCTGCTAAATCTTCGGTCAATCAAAATAAGCAACTCTATACTTTTTGGGCGACCATAGGATTGAATGGCTGTGAGGGCTGCACGAATGCTTCGGCCAGTATATAAAACATCGTCTATAAATACAACATTTTTTCCTTCGACAATAAAATCCATTTGGGTTGCACTTGCTTCGAGTACTTTATTTGATCTTCTAAAATCGTCTCTATAAAAAGTAATGTCTAAGTAACCAAATTGTGGGTTGATAATGTTGTAATCCGATTGTAATAACTGCAGGAGTCGATCTGCAAGATGCTTTCCTCTAGGTTGTAAACCTACTAGTATAGTATTCGAAAAATCGTTGTGTTTTTCAATAAGTTGACAAGCCAATCTGTGGAGGATGATGTTTACTTCTTTTTGGTTCAGTAAAACTTTTTGACTCATAATGTTTTCAACATATTCGTGCGCAAAGGTAATAGAAAAATTTGATATTCAAATTCAATATCATAGTTCACTTCACAAAAAAAATCATTTTAAAACAAAAATACTTTAAAGCAAATAGTCTGTACTTATAAAATTAGATTGTTTTTCTTCGAGCATTTCTTTTAGGATTTCGCTATTGTAAGGATTATCTTTTGCTGCAACAAAGGTTCTTATGGAGAAAGATCGCAACGCATCTCGAACACTTAGGGTGCTGAAAGCGGAATCTTTTCTTCCTGTAAATGGAAATACATCTGGACCTCTCTGACAAGAACTATTCAAATTTACGCGGCATACCAAATTGACAAGTGTATCAATTAGTGGTGCTAGAGTTTTGGTGTTTTTTCCAAACACACTTACCTGTTGACCATAATTGGATTCTGCCATATCGTCCAGAGGTTGCTGAATGTCTGAAAACGTCATGATTGGTATAACTGGACCAAACTGTTCTTCGTGGTAAACATTCATTGTTTTATTGACGGGATATAGCACCGATGGAAATATATAATTTTCTGTGCGTTCGCCGCCTTTAGGATTCAAAATTTTTGCCCCTTTTGCTTTTGCATCGTCAATCAATCCTTGAATATAATCTGGTTTATTAACTTCTGGTAGTGGTGTCAGCATGGCGCCATCGTCCCAAGGGTTTCCAAATTTAAGGGCATCAACTTGTGCACAAAATTTTTCTTTGAAGGCTTCAAAAATTGTTTCGTGTATGTATAATATTTTTAGGGCTGTACATCGTTGTCCATTAAATGATAATGTTCCTGCGATACATTCTTGAACCGCTAAATCTAAATCGGCATCTGGCAATACAATTGCAGGGTTTTTTGCTTCTAAACCAAGAACAATTCTCAATCTGTTTTTCTTCGGGTGTGTATTTTGCAATGCATTGGCCGAATTACTATGACCAATAAGCGCCAAAACATCAATTTTACCGGTTTCCATTAATGGCGATGCCAAAGTACGACCTCTACCAAAAAGAATATTTACCACACCTTTTGGGAAACTATTTTGAAAAGCTTCCATGAGGGGAGTTAGTAAAAGTACCCCTAATTTTGCGGGTTTAAAAATCGTTGTATTTCCCATGATAAGGGCTGGAATCAAAAGCGCAAAAGTTTCATTGAGTGGGTAATTATAAGGTCCTAAGCATAGTACAACTCCAAGTGGGCCTCTTCGTATATGAGCATAAACTCCTGAGTTTTTATGAAATTTTGCAGCATTTCGGTCGAGCTGTTTGTAATCATCTATGGTGTCGTAAATATAATCTACAGTTCTGTCAAATTCTTTTTGTGAATCTTTAAGATTTTTTCCAATTTCCCACATCAAGTACTTAACAACTTGCTCTCGTTTGGTTTTCATTTGCTCAACAAATTTTTCCATACAGGCAATACGATCCGCTACTTTCATTGTTGGCCACAACCCTTGCCCATTATTATAGGCTTCCGATGCAGCTTCTAGAGCTTCAAATGCCTGTTCTTTTTCTAATAATGGAATAGACCCAAGTAAAGTTGGTGCATAAGCTTCAGTAGAGGATATTGTAGAATATACTTCTGATGTGGCACCACTCCACTGCTTTAATTCACCCCCAATAAGATATGTGCTTTGATGAATTAGGTGATCAATTTGAAATGCTTCGGGGATGTTTTGAAAATTCATAAATGATATTTTAGTTAAATTATGCACTAAAATTAGACATATCCATTTTTATTATTTCAAAAAAAAAGTTAATTCTTTTAAAAAATTGAATATCAATAGATTATAATAAAAAAGCCCTTCGCAAATGGAAGGGCTTTCGTTTTTATGTTAGGTTGGATTACTTTCCATCCATTTTGTCTTTCAACGCTTGAAGGGCTTCGTTTGCATCTCCAAGAGTGGTTTTGGCTTCTGATGCCGCTACCGCTGCTTTTTTGGCTGCAGCTTTGACATTTCGAACTTCTTCTGCTTTGAAAATCGCTGTATGCGATGCCACAACTCTCTTAAATTCTTTACTAAATTCGATGATTACAAATTCTGCTTCCTCGCCTTTGCCAAGCTTAGATCCGTCTTCTTTCTCTAAATGACGAGAAGGAATGAAAGCAACGATATCATCATTGAATTTTACTGTTGCGCCTTTGTCAACAATCTCAAATACAGAAGCGGTATGTTTGGTGTTTAGGCCAAATTCTGCTTCATATTTATCCCAAGGATTTTCCTTAGTTTGCTTGTGACCAAGACTTAACTTTCTGCCTTCAACATCTAATTCAAGAACAACAACTTCAAGTTTATCTCCCACAGCACAAAATTCGCTTGGATGCTTGATTTTCTTTGTCCAGGATAAATCAGAGATATAAATTAAACCATCAATTCCTTCTTCCATTTCAACAAAAACACCAAAGTTTGTAAAGTTTCTTACAATTCCTGTGTGCTTGTGTCCTACTGGAAATTTAGAAGTAATATCCGTCCATGGATCTGGTGTGAGTTGCTTGATCCCTAGAGACATTTTACGGTCCTCTCTATCTAGTGTCAAGATTTGTGCTTTTACAACATCACCTACACTGACAAAGTCTTGAGCTGATCTTAAGTGAGTAGACCAAGACATTTCAGATACGTGAATTAATCCTTCAACACCTTCGGCAACTTCGATAAACGCACCATAATCTGCGATAACAACAACTTTACCTTCTACCTCATCACCAACTTTCACATCGTCTGCGAGAGCATCCCATGGATGTTTGCTCAATTGCTTAAGACCCAATTGAATTCTTGATTTATTTTCATCAAAATCAAGGATAACAACGTTTAGTTTTTCATCAAGCTCTACAATTTCGCTTGGGTGATTGATTCTAGACCATGAAAGGTCTGTAATATGAACAAGACCATCTACGCCACCAAGATCCATAAATACTCCGTAAGAAGTGATGTTTTTCACAACACCTTCTAGGACTTGACCTTTTTCTAGTTGACTGATGATTTCTTTCTTTTGAATTTCAATATCGGCTTCAATAAGCGCTTTGTGAGAAACTACAACGTTTTTGAATTCGTGGTTGATTTTTACAACCTTAAATTCCATTGTTTTGTTCACATATTGATCGTAATCTCTGATTGGTTTTACATCAATTTGAGATCCTGGCAGGAAAGCCTCGATACCAAAGACATCGACAATCATACCACCTTTTGTACGGCACTTTACAAATCCGTTGACAATTTCGCCAGTTTCATTGGCTGCAATTACACGATCCCATGCTTTGATGACACGTGCTTTTCTGTGTGATAAAACAAGTTGTCCGGTAGCATCTTCACGAACATCGATAAGAACCTCAACCTTGTCGCCTACTGCTAGGTTTGGGTTGTAGCGAAATTCGTTTAATGAAATGACGCCTTCAGACTTTGCGTTGATATCGATAATCGCATCGCGATCTGTCATGTGGATTACTGTACCCTCGACAACTTGATCGTCTAACGTCTCTACGAAATTTTCGGAGACAAGTTTCTCGAACTCATCGAGTTTTTCGTCTGCAACAGGATCAATTCCTTCTTCGTAGTTGTGCCAGTTAAAATCTTTTAAAAATTGCTCTGGATTCGCTTGAGCTTCGTTTGTTGTTGTTTCAACAACTGGAGTGTCTTGTGCAGTCTCCTCTGCGTTTGTAGTTTGTTCTTCAGCCATAGCTGATTAAAATTTGTATTCTGTGTGTGATTTTGGTTGGATTTAATGCATACACACAGAAGTGTTAATGATTTGTTTTTGTCTTCTCTCCAACCGACTTTGCTAAGAAGAGTGCAATTATACGACTAATCTGTAATTTGGACAAATATTTATCTATTTGATTTTGAGTAGAATAGCCTTTTTCATTTCAAAAAAAGTGTAAAAAATGTTTCCAAAAAGAAAAAATAGTCTAATTTTAAAACATATTAATAACCCTATAATCTACTATTTATGATCAAACAGAAGTACCAATCGGTGTTGGACTTAGGCACCGAATTAAACATCCAAAACGGGGATGTTTCAGAAGAAAATGGCGTTTTAAAAATTAAAGGAACCGCCAATACACAATACGAAAAAAATATTATTTGGGATCAAATTAAAGCTATCGGAGGGAAACATCCAACCGATATTCAAGCTGATATAAAAGTTGCAGACGAGAGTGTTTACCATCGTCATACCGTAAAAAGCGGTGAAACTTTAGGAAAAATTGCGAAACACTACTATGGCGATCCTATGAAGTACAAGCAAATTTTTCAAGCCAATTCGGATATTCTAAAAAATCCAGACATGATTCATCCCAAACAAGAGTTAGTGATTCCAAAACTATAATCTAATTATAAACTAAGGCTAAAATTTCTTGGCCTTAGTTTTTTTCTATTTTTGATGCAACCCAAGCCATTACCAAATCAAATTGTTCGTTATGATTGAGTGTTGAATTGTCCAAAACCTGAGCATCCTCTGCTTGTGTTAATGGCGAATCTTCTCTGGTAGAATCGTTGTGATCACGTGAAGTAATGTTGTGATAAACCTCATCATAATCAACCGTTTCCCCTTTAGATTTTAACTCATCGAAGCGACGCTGAGCACGAGTATGGGCAGATGCGGTCATGAAAATTTTAAGTTCGGCGTTTGGAAATACTACAGTTCCAATATCTCTACCATCCATCACGATGCCTTTTTGTTGCCCCATTTGCCGTTGCTCTTTGACAAGGCATTTGCGAACCTCGGGGAGTGCGGCTACTTTGCTTACCAAATTAGACACTTCCATTCCTCTAATTTTTGATGAAACTTCTTTGTCATTCAAGAAAAGTGTGGTAGTTCCTAGTGCGTCTTTTTTAAATTCAATTTTAATCCCTGAAATGGCAGAAATTAAAGCATCTTTGTCAAGGTGCTTTTTATCAATAAAATTGTTTTCAATTGCAAAAAGCGTGACCGCTCTGTACATCGCACCAGAATCTACATAAATATAGCCCAAGGTTTTGGCAAGTTGTTTGGCGAGTGTACTTTTTCCTGTAGAGGAATGCCCGTCGATGGCAATAATTATTTTTTTCACTATTGTAAATCTATTTGCATGCCCAAAAAACTTGTGTTTGATGCTAATGAATAGCGCGCATGTGTGTAACTAAATCGTAATTTATTAAACTTCATCCCAATTCCAAAAGATAAGCCAGAGAAATTACGAAGTTCCAAAATCCTTAACTCTTCTGCACGTCTGAAGCTGTATCCCATACGGATGTTAAATCCTCTTTTTGGAAATAACTCTACACCAATCAAAGTATGTCGAATGAGCTCAGCTAAAAATCCAATTTTTTCTTGAGTTTGATTACCGTTCAAATCTGTTGTAGCGCGTGCTGGATTGGCACTAGCGATTGGCCATTGTTGCAAGTTTTCGAAAGTTAAATGCCAACGTATAGGTACATTTTCCAGCGATTGGCTCAGTCCAAAATCAATTTCAAAAGGTAAAGATTCTTGTAGGCCCGCATAAGTTGTCAATTGAGTACCTATATTTCTTACGACAAGAGCGGCGTTAAAATCTAAATATTCATTTATATAAATCAAACCAAAATCAAGAGCAGCTCCAAAGGAACTGTATTGTTCCAATTTGGAAGAGATGAGCTTAATATTGGCGCCTGCATAGAAGTCAGAAAATCCTATTTGTAATGCATATCCAAAAGATAGAGCTGCTTCATTTCCTGTGAAAGTTCCTGTACTATTTCCATTTTCATCATAACCATCAAAACTACCATAGTTGATATACGTTACTCCAGCATGAAACGTTTGTGTTCTTCTGTCAACCGTGTAGGCATAGGCGGCTGTTCCATAACGAATATCTCCAATATAATTGGAATAATTTAGGGCCAATTGGTTGTCCATCTCAACATTTATTGTTGCAGGATTATATAATCCTTGAGTAACGTCGTAATCTACATTGGTGATGATCTTACCCCCTAGTGCAGCTTGTCTTGGCGACGACATAAGATTGAGGAACTGATAGGTAGCGTTGCCGCCCAATTGAGCAAACACAGATGTTGTTGTACTCATCATAAAAAAAAGCGTAACTAATATCCTCATTATCAGTCAAAAATAACTAATTCTATCCTAAAACGAGTTTTTGATCGCTTTATTTTAATGGAATTACATAAACGTAATTTATAATGTTTTGGCGTGTGGAACTTTGGTCTTTGTGATTGCAACGTCTATAACTTCACGCATTTCAGAAACGTAATGAAATTTTAACCCTTTCAAATAATCCGCATTGATTTCATCAATATCACGCTTGTTGGCTTTGGATAAAATTATTTCTTTAATTTTTGCTCGTTTTGCTGCGAGTATTTTTTCCTTGATTCCTCCTACTGGTAGTACTTTTCCACGCAAGGTTATTTCGCCTGTCATTGCGATACTTTTCTTTACTTTTTGTTGAGTAAATAAGGAGACCAAAGAGGTAAGCATCGTAATTCCTGCGCTTGGCCCATCTTTCGGAGTCGCACCTTCTGGCACATGAATATGAACATTGTACTCATTAAAAATACGATTCTCAATTCCAAAATCATCGGCATTGGCCTTGATGTATTCCATAGCAATGGTCGCCGATTCTTTCATCACTTTTCCGAGGTTTCCCGTAATGTTTAACGTTCCTTTTCCTTTGGATAAAATAGATTCTATAAATAAAATATCTCCACCAACACGAGTCCATGCAAGTCCAGTAACCACCCCAGCAACATTATTATTTTCATAGCGGTCGCGTTCGAGTTTTGGAGCCCCTAAAATTTCGATAATATTTTCAGTAGAAACCTTACTGTTATAGGGCTCTTCCATTGCTATATTCTTTGCGGCAAAACGAACTACTTTTGCAATTTGTTTTTCCAAACCTCTCACTCCAGATTCTCTTGTATAACCTTCAATAATTTTTTCTAATTGTGGTTGCGCAATTTTTAAATCTTTTGGAGTTAGTCCATGTGCTTTAAGTTGCTTTGGTAAAAGGTATTTTTTTCCAATTTGAACCTTTTCTTCAATGGTATAGCCATTGACGTTTATAATTTCCATTCGATCCAAAAGCGCCGGTTGAATAGTGTTTAAACTATTGGAAGTGGCTACAAACATCACCTTAGAGAGGTCATATCCCATTTCTAAAAAGTTATCATAAAATTCAGAGTTTTGTTCGGGGTCTAAAACTTCTAGCATTGCAGAAGACGGATCGCCTTGATGAGAATTTGATAGTTTATCAATTTCGTCCAAAACAAAAACAGGATTGGATGTTCCAGCTTTTTTGAGACTCTGCAAAATACGACCGGGCATAGCCCCTATGTAGGTTTTTCTATGCCCTCTGATTTCTGCCTCATCTCTCAATCCACCCAAAGAAATACGCACATATTCTCTTCCCAAGGCTTCGGCTATTGATTTTCCTAAAGACGTTTTTCCGACTCCAGGAGGACCATACAAGCATAATATTGGAGATTTCATATCGTTTCGAAGTTTTAAAACTGCCAAGTATTCGATAATTCTTCTTTTAACGTCCTCCAAACCAAAATGATCGCGATCCAATATTTTTTGAGCACGTTTCAAATCAAAATTATCTTGACTGAAATGATTCCATGGTAGGTCCAAAAATAAGTCCAAATAGTTTCTTTGTATGGAATATTCTGCAACCTGAGGATTCATACGTTGAAGCTTACCAATTTCTTTGTCAAAATGTTGTTTTGTTTTGGCGTCCCATTTCTTTTTTGTAGCCCGCTTTTTCATGTCTTCAATTTCTTCCTCATAACTGACACCACCCAATTCCTCTTGTATGGTTTTGATTTGTTGTTGAAGAAAATACTCGCGTTGCTGCTGATTCATATCGTGCTGCACCTTAGATTGAATATCGTTTTTCAATTCTAAACGTTGAAATTCAATATTCATATGCTTAAGAGTTTTCAATGCACGTTGATGCAAATCATTAACTTCAAGCAGAGCTTGTTTTTCATGTACAGGGATCCCCATATTGGAGGACACAAAATTGATCAAAAACGAATTGCTTTCAATGTTTTTTATTGCAAAAGAAGCCTCACTCGGTATGTTTGGACTTTGTTTGATGATTTCGAGCGATAAATCTTTGATCGATTCAATGGCTGCTACAAACTCACCATCATCTTTAGAAGGTACAATTTCATCAACATTTTTTATTTTGGCTGTTATATAGGGGCTATCAGAAACAAGTTCTGTAATTTCAAAACGTTTTTTCCCTTGAATAATAACCGTTGTGTTGCCATCTGGCATTTTCAGAACTTTCAAAATGCGTGCTACTGTACCAATTTTGTGAATATCATCAAAATTTGGATCTTCAACACTTTCGTCTTTCTGTGCAACAACTCCAATAACTTTTGATCCTTTATTGGCGTCATTAATAAGTTTAATTGATTTATCTCGACCTGCAGTAATAGGAATCACTACTCCTGGAAACAACACAGTATTTCTTAAAGAAAGTATAGGTAAAGACTCCGGAAGTGATTCATTTTTAATCACTTCTTCATCTTCTGTGGTCATGAGTGGAATTAATTCTGAATTTTCATCAAAATCTTGAAGTGACAATGTGTCAAGTATTTTATATTTTGGGTTGTTCATATCAAATATAGGTCATTCTGTCATGTTCGACAGAAATTATAAAGTTTCAAATTTAAATGCAATCATCAATTTATCTTCTTAAAAGAAAAACTATTAATGAATTACTGCAAACAAAGGTCAATTGTTATGCCAATGTAATTTCTATTAAATAAGATTTATCGAACGTGTTCTGTTTTTTTCACTTTGTATAGGATCACAAAAGAAACCAAAAAGAAAACTGCAAGTGCCAATACAGAATACTGCATCGAACCTGTTAGTGCGATTAACAGACCAAATACAATCATTCCCAATACGATCGCTATTTTTTCGGTGACGTCATAAAAACTAAAGTAAGTAGCATGATCATGGGTCTCTGGGAGCAATTTGGAATAGGTGGAACGCGTTAAGGACTGAGTTGCCCCAAGAACAAAACCCAAAACAATACCCATCGCATAAAAATAATAATCAACGTTAGGTTGAGATTTATCTAAAATAAAGGCAATGAGACATACTGCACACCAAATAAAAAGAGTGATTTTTAAGGTCGCTAAATTTCCAATTTTGTTGGATAACCTAGAAAATATAAAGGCACCGACAATAGCCACAATTTGAACAATCAAAATGGTAAGAATGAGGTTTAGTGTTGGTAAACCCAACTCTTCACTTCCAAATATTCCTGCCATAAGAATTATGGTTTGTACTCCAACACTCAAAAAGAAAAAAGCAATCAAAAAATATTTCAATTGTGAATGATGCGTTAATGATTTTAAAACTGATTTTAGTTCCAAAAACCCTTTCCAAATGTAATCTTTTTCAGGTTTGTGATTAAACACATTATTAGGTAATCGGCGGTAAGTAATTTGAGCAAATCCAAACCACCAAAGCCCTACCAATACAAACGTAATCCGAGGGGCTAGTGTAGGATCGGAAATGCCAAACCAATCCGGTTTTTGAACTAAAATTAAACTAAATATTAAAAGTAATACCGAACCTGCATAGCCATACATAAAGCCTTTTGCACTTACTTTGTCTTGTTGTTCGGGGAAAGCCACTTCGGGCAAATAGGCATTATAAAAAACAATACTTCCCCAAAACCCTATACTTGCAAAAACGGTACTTAAAAGTGCTAACCAAAGTGTGGATTCCCCATTAAAAAAATAAAGCGACATTACAGAGAGAGAGCCCAACAAGCAAAACCCTTTTAAAAACTTCAGTTTATTGCCGGTATAATCTGCAATACCAGATAGAATTGGAGAAGTAAATGCGACAATAAGAAATGAAAGTGCTAGAGTATAATCATATAGTGTTGTAGGATTCCATTGTGTTCCTAGAAAGGAAATATCGCCCTCTACATTGGCAAAAGAGCCCGCCATACTTGAGTAATAAATCGGAAATACTGCTGTGCTGATAACCAGTGGGTAAACGGAGTTGGCCCAATCATAAAATGCCCATGCATTAATTAGTTTCTGACTTCCTTTTTTAAATATTTTCATAAAAAAAGCTGCTTTGAATAAGCAGCTTACAATTTAGGTATTTATTTTATAATATAATTCAATTTTATCGAAAACTCGTTATACCAAATTTTTGTGCTTCTGCACGTGCAGCGGGTGCCAAGGCCCGTAAATTGGCAATTCGAGAATCATTGGAGGGATGAGTACTTAAAAATTCTGGCGGCCCTTTTTTGCCATTATTATTGGCTTTCATACGTTCCCAAAGTCTTGAGGCTTCATCGGGGTTATACCCTGCAATAGCCATGATGTACACTCCTATTTTATCGGCTTCTGCTTCATGAGAACGGCTAAATGGTAGAACCCCTAAAACCGTACTTCCAACACCATAATACTTATTAAAAGCATTCCTTTTTTCATCGTCTTTAATGGCAACGTTACCAGCTACCGCCCCTATTTGCTGCATCATCCCTGCACTCATACGTTGTTGGCCATGGTTAGCCAATGCATGTGCAACTTCATGACCCATAATAGCAGCAACTCCTGTTTCGTTGTCGGCAATAGGAAGGATTCCTGTGTAAAAGACAATTTTGCCACCCGGCATACACCAAGCGTTTACGGTTTCATCTTGAACTAAATTATATTCCCATTTGTAGTCTTTCAAATAACCTTGGTAATTATTAGCATCCAACCATCGTTTTGCAGCGGCAGATATACGTTGTCCTACACGTTTTACCATTTCAGATTCTGCTGTACCTGTAATAACTTTGTTTTCTGTAAGAAACTTATCGTATTGGGCAAAAGCCATTGGTAGTATTTGTGAATTTGGCACTAAGGCCATGGTCTTTTTTCCTGTGAAAGGATTTGTAGCACAAGAAATAGCTAAAAAAAGCACTAAAAAAAATAAAATCTTTGTTTTCATAAAAACGGTTTATAATTTATTAACAAAAAGCATTCCATAGTGTTAGACACAAAAATTTAAAAATAGTCACAAAGTTTTGTGAAAAAAAATAATTTACATCTAAAAATAACTAATTTTATACCATTAAAATAAACCCATGCAGCTTAAAAAATTAGTCGTTACATTGTGTATTGCTTGTTTGTGTTCATGCAAATCGGAAGCTCAAAAAAAAGAAACCTTCAAGATCAATAAGTCTGAAGCAGAATGGAAATCTCAACTTACAGATATTCAATATTATGTGTTGCGCAAAGAAGGTACAGAGCGTGCTTTTTCGAGCCCTTTGGATAAAAATTATAGCCCAGGAATTTATGTCTGTGCGGCTTGTGAAACTCCTCTTTTTAAGAGCGAACACAAGTTTAACTCTGGAACAGGGTGGCCTAGTTTTGATCGAGAGATAAAAGGTAATGTGGCTTTTTCAGTAGATTATACGATTGGGATGGCACGTAGCGAGGAACATTGTGCGACTTGTGGTGGCCATTTAGGACATGTTTTCAATGATGGCCCTAGAAAGACTACAGGAAAACGTCATTGTATCAACGGCGCTGCACTGAAATTTATTCCAAAAGAATGAGTACATCAAAAATCGAAAAATCAGAATTAGAATGGAAAAATGAGCTTAGTGAAGCTCAATACCGAATTTTAAGAAAAAAAGGCACAGAAATGCCACATTCTGGAGCTTATAATCTTCATTTTGAAAATGGAGTGTATCACTGTGCTGGATGCAACACACCATTATTTGAAAGTCAAACCAAATTTGATGCTGGTTGTGGATGGCCAAGTTTTGATGCTTCGATTAAAGGTCATGTAGAATACATACTGGATAAGAGTCATGGCATGATTCGAACAGAAATTGTTTGCGCTTCTTGTAATGGCCATTTGGGCCATGTCTTTAATGATGGACCAACAGCAACTGGAACACGCTACTGTGTCAATTCATTAAGTATAGATTTTAAAAAATCATAACACCCAAAATACTTCCTTTACTTTAGTTCATTTCTTTTTTATTTATAGATTTAGGTTTTGTAAATTTGCAACTTCTAACAACGACTAAAGATATTAGGTATGAGTAAATATGATGTGATTGTTTTGGGGAGTGGACCTGGCGGCTATGTAACCGCCATACGTGCTTCTCAATTAGGACTCAAAACGGCTGTAATTGAAAAGGAAAGCTTAGGAGGCGTTTGTCTCAATTGGGGATGTATTCCAACAAAAGCACTTCTAAAATCGGCACAAGTTTTTGAATATCTAAAACACGCAGGAGATTATGGCCTGACCGTTAAAGACTATGACAAAGATTTTGATGCCGTTGTCAACCGTAGCCGTAATGTTGCCGAAGGGATGAGCAAAGGTGTTCAGTTTTTGATGAAAAAAAATAAAATTGATGTTATCTCTGGCTATGGTAAAATCAAACCAGGCAAAAAAGTGGATGTTGACGGCAAAGAATACAGTGCCGATCATATCATTATTGCCACTGGAGCTCGCTCTCGCGAACTCCCTAGTCTTCCTCAAGACGGTAAAAAAGTTATTGGGTATCGCAAAGCCATGACGTTGGAAAAACAACCAAAAAAACTCATTATTGTTGGTTCGGGGGCCATTGGCGTCGAATTTGCTTATTTCTACAATGCAATGGGTACAGAAGTTACCGTTGTAGAATATATGCCACGTATTGTTCCTGTTGAAGATGAAGAGATTTCAAAACAACTAGAACGATCATTCAAGAAAAGTGGCATCAAAATTATGACCTCTACAGAAGTTACTGGAGTTGATCCTTCTGGAGAAGGTGTAAAAGCCACAGTAAAAACTAAAAAAGGAGAAGAAATTCTTGAAGCTGATGTGGTGCTTTCTGCCGTTGGTATCAAAACAAATATTGAAAATATAGGCTTAGAAGAAGTTGGAATTGTGACCGATCGCGATAAGATTCTAGTTAATGAGTTCTATCAAACTAATATGCCTGGATATTATGCCATTGGCGATGTCACTCCTGGCCCTGCCTTAGCGCACGTGGCTTCTGCAGAAGGGATTTTGTGTGTCGAGAAAATTGCAGGACAGCATATTGAAGCTTTAGATTATGGCAATATTCCTGGCTGTACGTATTGTAGCCCAGAGGTCGCAAGTGTAGGTCTTACAGAAGCCCAAGCCAAAGAACAAGGTTTGGAGATCAAAGTTGGTAAATTTCCATTTTCTGCATCAGGAAAAGCCAGTGCAGGCGGTAATACAGAAGGTTTTGTAAAAGTCATTTTTGACGCCAAATATGGCGAATGGTTAGGGTGTCATATGATTGGCGCAGGCGTTACCGATATGATTGCAGAAGCTGTTTTGGGACGTAAATTGGAAACCACTGGCCATGAGGTTTTAAAAACAGTACACCCTCACCCAACAATGAGTGAAGCTGTTATGGAGGCCGTTGCAGATGCCTACGACGAAGTTATTCATATTTAAAAAAATACAATGAAATAAAAAAGGCGGTTAATGACCGTCTTTTTTTTTAGTCTTATAAAAAACTTTGAAGCGCTAGCGTATAGCTTTTAAGACCAAAGCCCAAAATTACACCCTTTGCATTGGGTGAGATAAAGGATTGATGACGGAATTCCTCGCGACTGTAAGTGTTTGAAATATGTACCTCAATAACAGGCGAAGAAATCCCCTTAATGGCATCACCGATACCTACCGAAGTGTGGGTATAAGCAGCAGCATTGAGAATAATACCATCGTAAGAAAACCCAACCTCGTGGAGTTTATCGATAAGCTCCCCTTCAATGTTAGATTGAAAATAATGCAATTTGAATTGCGGAAAGGCAGTCTGTAATTCATCAAAAAAAGCTTCAAAGGTTTGTGAACCATAAATTTCGGGTTCTCGTTTTCCTAACAAATTCAAATTAGGACCATTAATGATGATGATATTTTTCATGTGGTAAAAGTACAAAAGTTATAAAAACAAAAAAAGCGATGCTAGGCATCGCTTTTAAATTTTTTATAATGCTATTGATTAGAAGCTATACACAGCTCCTAAAACAAAAGAAGAAAGCGTTCCTGACCCATTTCCATCGTTGTTGATGAAAATATCCTGAGAAGATGAATCAATCCTAAATTCTGGTTTTATAGTTAAACCTCCAACTTGATAATTTGCAGTTAATGTTGGAGTTACAACACTAAGAACATCACTATCTGCCACTGGGCCAAAAGCAATATATTCTAAACGAACACCCCAAGACATCGACTCTGAAGCAGTGTATTGCGGGTAGATAGATAGAGAGGTGTATTCATCACCAATTCTACCTTCAAGAATACCATTTTCATAATTAGCAAATTGAGCATTTAAACCCATTTGAATTTTATCTGAAATATCAAAGCCAGTAACAATATCAATAAAACTAGAGCGTTGGCTACGTACATAACCAAACTTAAAGTTACCATTGATAATTTGTCCACCAACTGAGTAGTGGCCAGTATTGTTAAAATCTGTTACTTCCATTGGGTTCATTACTGCCAATTTCATTGTCCAGTTGTTTTTGAGTTTAAAGTCAAGCATCAAACCATTGTGATTTCTTGGTCCAAAAGTAAACGCATGAGACATACTATAATTAAAATTCTCAACTGGTGAGATTCTTTCAATACCAAGAAATGTATTGAAACGTCCCATTGTAGCTGTTGTATTCTCTGTAACTTTCCAGAACATATACATTTGGTTGATAGCAGCATTGTTTGTTGCTCCGTTAGGATTGATAGCCTGATCGGCTCTTGGCCCGTATGCTAAATCTGCGACAAAACCAACTTTATCATCTTCGTATGATGCTACAAGGTTTGCCATGCCCAAAGAAAAACCAGGCATATTTACAAAAGAACTTGGAGGAGCATAAGGAAGAGTTCCTTCGTTTACCTCATCATTAGGAGCATTAATATTTGATCTCCAGTATGCATCGACAGAACCGTTAAATTTAAATTTCGATTCTTCATCTTGACCAAAAGACAATGTCAACACAGACAATGCGATTAGTGTTAAAATTTTTTTCATAATATTTGTTTATGGTTGCAAATACAAATTTAAACAAAATAATTTAATTCCTTATATAAATCTGTTGTATAGCAAAAAAAAAAAAAAGCGATGCTAGGCATCGCTTTTAGATATGTATTGTGTTTATCTTATAGGATGAATCCCATACGGAAGTTTCCAGTTACAGAACCTCCAAGACCAATTGAAGTTACATTGTCAGAACCTTCAGCGTCTACAGAATTGATACTAAGTCCGTACCCTAACTCAACACCAAAATAAACATTAGGTATAAAGTAATAATCAGCACCAACAAAAACACCACCTGTAATAGAGAAGGTATCTACTCCAGCTGAGCCCATCATTTCATTTCCAAATTCATCAAAATCAGTAAATTCTTCAGAAGTTGTAGAATAACCAATTATTCCATGGTATCCCCAATACGTAGACAAACGCTCAGCTCCAGTCAAATGGTTTTCGATACCCATACCTGCAGCAATTGCAAAGTCAGCATCAACTCCGTCTTGTCCAGAATCAGTGTAATCGAATCTTGCAAAATAACGCTTTGCCTTAGTGTCAGAATCAAACTTACGCATCATGAATGTAGCACCTCCTGGAATTTCTGGCATAGAAATCATTGACGGTGTAGACTCACCATCAATAGCAAGACCACTTCCTGCAAAATTAGCAGTAAATGATAATTCAAAGATAGTAGAACCAGCAGATGGCTTGTTAAAAGTACCTGCATCAGTAGTAATTTGAGCAGTACCAAAAGCAAATGTTGATAAAGCTGCAATTAAAAGTAATTTTTTCATAATTAATTTTTTTTGTTTATGATTAATGAGGCAAATTTATACAAAATATTTAATCAATTGTTATAAAATTCAATTTTTTTTCAATTTCATCGATTAAATCGTGCACTTTATAGAGTTGTTAAGAGTATAGCGGTTTTTAGCTTTATAATTAATTTAACACTTTATTATATTGTTTTGGATTTTTTAATCGAAATTTGTAATTATCAATACATCAATTTTAAAAATCAATTATGAAATTTTACACCGTATTATCTCTTTTATCATTTTCAATAACTCTTTTTTCTCAAAACCCGAGCATTTATGCCGATGAGATTAATGCAGACGACCTTAAAGAAAAGTTATATACTTATGCTTCGGATGAGTTTCAAGGAAGAGAAACTGGAACAGAAGGTCAAAAAATAGCTATTGAGTACCTAAGACAACAATATCAAGCCCTTGGTGTTGGTGCTGCTAAGTCCAATGGAGATTATTTTCAAAACGTTCCATTGAAAGTTATAAAAACACCTAAAGTAAATATAGCTGTTGGAAAAAACACTTACAGTTACTACAATGATTTTGTTGCAGTCGCCAGTGGAGAAACGGCTTTAATTGAAGCAAAAGAATATGTTTTTGCTGGATATGGCATCAAAAGTACATTATATAATGACTATGAAGATTTAGATGTTACTGGAAAAATTGTCATTGCAATTGGTGGCGAGCCCCAATACGATAATGGGAATTACATTGTTTCTGGAACAAAAGATATTTCAAAATGGTCTAATGGGAGACAAGCTTTGAGTTCTAAACGTAATCTTGCTAGAGATTTGGGTGCAAAAGCTTTTTTCTTGATTGATAATGCGATGTTTAAACGTTATTCTACATATTATAAAGCGGTTGAAAAGCGTGGAGGTGAAAGTAATTTAGCCCTAGATGTTGATTCAAATTCATTTTATGGTTTTTTGGGTAGCGATGAAATGGGTACGAGTTTAATAAAAGATAAAAATGGAATTTACAAACAAAACATTTCTATTCAATTTGAAAATGTGTCAACACCTATTCGCTCAGAAAATGTTGTCGCAATGATTTCTGGACAAGAAATCCCTGAAGAATACATCATTCTTTCTGCTCACCTAGATCACGTTGGAATGCACGATGGAGAAGTTTTTAATGGTGCAGACGATGATGGTTCTGGTACAGTAGCTATATTAGAAATAGCTGAAGCATTTCAAAAAGCAGTTGAAAATGGAGACGGTCCAAAGCGATCTGTTGTATTCTTACATGTCACTGGGGAGGAAAAAGGATTGCTCGGTTCTCAATATTATACAGACTATGATCCCATAGTTGCTCTAGATAACACAGTAGCAAACCTAAACATTGATATGATTGGAAGAACGGATCCAAAGCGAAACACTGGAAAACGAAATTACATTTACCTCATTGGAAGTGATAAATTAAGTACAGAACTTCATGAATTATCAGAAGAGGTTAATAAACAATACACCAATGTAGAATTGGATTATACCTACAATGATGAAAATGATCCCAATCGTTTTTATTACCGATCTGACCATTACAATTTTGCTAAAAATAATATTCCTATCATATTTTATTTTAATGGAACACATGCCGATTATCATAAAGCTACTGATACGCCAGATAAAATAGAATACGATTTATTAGAAAACAGAACGCGTCTTGTTTTTCATACGGCATGGGAATTGGCCAACAGAAAAGAACGTGTGGTGGTGGATAAAGCTACAGATTAATTAATTCAAACCATAACAAACCAAAAAAGCTTCTCTAAAAAAGAGAAGCTTTTTATTTTGGGGTGGAAGATCGGTCTCGAACCGACGACCTCCTGAACCACAAGCAGGCGCTCTAACCACATAACCACTTGATTTTTAAACACTTAAAGACGCATAAACTGAATGTCTGTCAAAAGTGTGTCAAAAATGAATGTCAAATATCCTAAAATTAAGTCTGATAACAAACAACGTTTCTATGTAGTGTTTTATAATAATGGTAAGCGCTATAGGTTGTTTAATGGTTCAAAAATTAATTCTAATCTCTATCCTAATTCGTATCCTGTAGCTAAACGCTATGAGATAGCACAACTATTAGCCGCTGAGGTATTTAAGTATATCTCAAGTGGTTCAAGTATTCAAGACCCTGTAAGAGTTATATGTAAGTCTGATAAGCAGTATTTAAAGTTAGCATTAGACAATAAACTAAAAGGGGAATATTCAGACAAATACAAGTCTATGTTGAGGTTTGTTTATGATGGGTTTGTGTCTTACTTAATAGATGAAAATATCACTTCTAACGATGTTAAATCTTATCTTATTCAATATGCTTTAGGTGTGTCATATAACACCATTAAACGCCACTTAAATGTGCTTATTAACGAAGCGAGAAACATAGGTATGAATAGCAATCCTATGGAAAGTATAAAAGCCAAGAAAACAAAGGCAAAACTACACAAACCATACAAGGACATAAACCTCATCCTTAATGAGATTAAGTTGTTTAGTGATAACTTGTATCTGTGTTGTTTAATGACATATGGATGTTTGTTAAGACCCCATAGAGAAATAAGAGAATTGAAGTGGTCTGACTTTAGTGATGATTTAGGTTATATTCATTTATCGGGTCATAGAAACAAATCGGGTAAAAACAGAATAGTTCCTGTGCCTATTTACATAAGAGAATTGCTTGTTAAAGGACAACCTCAACACAATATATTTACAGGTACTAAAAGACCTTTAAATGAAGACTATTTTAAGACACTTTGGGGGCGTTTTAAGAGGGTTTCAAAACTGCTTGAACAAGACCAAACACTCTACTCTTTTAGACACACGGGGCTATAGAAATCTTTAAAAGAACAAGTTCAATAACCAAGCTACAGAAAGCAATGGGGCATTCATCTATTAATGTATCTCTTACTTATTTACGTGGCTTAGAAATAGCAGAATTGAAAGAGGAGGATATGCCTATGGTATATAGAATAAATTAGTTCTCAAAATCATAGGTGTCATCATATATTTCTTTAACTGATTTACCATTATAAAACCAATGAGGTGCAGACTGTACATTATGATCAATTCCTTTTATTTTCCTAGTTAATCTTGTTAATGACATTATTTCACCTTCAAATTTCACCTTTTTTTCTTCAGCTATAATACAACTATGTAAACCGTCTGCTGTTGTTAATGTTTCACCAACGCCAATGCCCATTTCTATAAAGTTTTGAGGAGGTCTCCTTGACTTGGCATATTTTTTACTTGCTTTTTTAGAAATGACATCAACTTTTTCCAATTCTGTTTTTATTATTGGAGTAACATCTTCAAATGATATTAGTTTTAGAACAGCAATTGCCTGTGACTCATCAATGTCAAAAAACTCTCTTGAAGGATTAATTCTGCTGTTTGAAAATGCGTGATGTAATGCGCCTTCAACCTTCTTAGGGTTTTCTACTTTGCCTGCGTATACACATTCAAAAGGTAATGGAACTCCTGTGGTATAAAGTTCGCTCATTCTTAACTGTACCTCATCTCTTGTAGTTATACCAATCTTCACAAGATTTAGGAACGCGGGATTTTTAAGCACATATACTATTCCTTCGTTCATACTTTTTTTGGCTTTAATAGATAATTCAAATATAATCTATTTGCTAAATTTAATTGTCTTAAGTCTAACATATTTAAGAGGTTTAGAAATAGCTGAACTGAAAGAAGAAGATATGCCTATGGTTTAGTTACAGTCAGAATTTAATCTAAATAAACTATATTCAGGCGTTTCAAAATGTGCTTCACCTCCATCACATTCAAAAGCAACAGGAGTTACTAATTCATTGCCAAAATGTAAATCAACAGTCAGAACATTATTTTCAAATGTGTAAGGATTGGTTGTTGGTATATGATTACCATCATTAGCTTCATAGGAGTTATATAATGCATTACAATCACCTTCTACACAATAGTAAGTATAACGAACCCCATCTTCAAAAAGATACATTGTGTTCCCCGCAGGAACAGTCCCTTCTATAAGCCATTTACCTTCTATGGTGTATGTTGGTAATGGACTGTCTTCAGAACTATCATCACTGCTACAAGCAAAGACGAGTAAAGCAGAAAGTAAGAGTAGTTTTCTCATTTTGAAGGAGTTGTTTAAGTAATCTTAACAAAACTAAGCTAATAAAACCAATTATCGCATAAAATCAACAAAATATTACTCCTAAACGATTGAACTAAAGGGAATGAGCGCTGAAAAGAAATAGCTGAATTAAAAGGAGAGGATATGCCAATGGTTTAGTAAACAGATTATCAAAATTTTTCAGTTTTGTTTAAATCATTACCGTGTAATCTGAAAAGATAATAGAAAGCTTTTAACATTCTTGGTCTTAAACCTTCTTTATCTATTGATTTACTTAAAAAGATATGCAAGTCACTAACTTGATAATTTTTGATTTCAAAAAAGTCATTAAGCGCTATGACTTTAGCGTTTACTACTGTATTAAATATGAGATGATAATTGTTTTTGTTTTCTTCAAATCTAATACTGTTAATATCCTTAATAGGTAAGCCGACTAAAAAATCCATTTCAAAATCCATATCTTGTATATATTGTTCTTTTACGCAATAAAGATAGAGAGTTCCATTTTTAAGTACCCCTACGTTAGATTTTTGAGTTCCAATGTGTGATAAGACAAAACTATGTTTAACATTATGTGTTTTATAGCTATATGTGCTTAACTTATTGTTTAGCCAACTTATTGTCTCATTAGTTTCTGTGTCAATATCTTCTTGCCCAAAGCAAACGATAGGAATAAATAATAATAGCAGTAACTTATTCATAATAGCAATTTACAAAAAAATACAAATGTGTTTATATATTATAAAACACTTATTATGTACGCAGATATAACATACAGTTGGACAACTAAACAACTTAAGTCTTTAACTGAAATTGAAAATCATAAAATTATGTTCAATGGATACGAATATATTTGGATGATAAATTTAGATGGTAATTGGTCAAGACACTCGTTTCAAAATTTTGAGACTTACGGAAAAGCAGTTCAATATTTACGTTTTCACTTGTACCTTTGGGATAAAGAACTTCGTAAAAGAAAATATAAAAAGAAAAGAAAAGACTTTTTTAAGGAAATGAAGGAACACGTTAAATCTCAAGAAAAAATATACAAAATAGCTAAATCAACATTACCAACAATTGAGAAGATAAACTTTATAAGACTTGAAAACCCAAACATTAGTAAACATCAAATATGTGAGTTATTAGATATTAAAGCAAGTATGTATTACAGACATTTAAGAAAATTAAAACAAAGAGGTACACTTTTTTCAGCATAAATAACAAAATTAGTGTACTCGAAAATGAGTTTTACAGGTTAAAATGAGATTTATATAATTTTACTTAAAGAGAACCTTTTAGTTGTTTAAGTGCGGCGGTTATAGACCGCCTTATATATTTAAAAACACAAAATTATCTCTAAATAGTTATATACTTATAACACAAAATAACATAGTAGAAGTGTGATTAAGAATTGATTTCTCTAATCATTGCAACCATCCATATAGAAACACAGACACTAACAAAGATTGAAAATAAACATACAATATGACAAGCATCCATAAACAACTATTTATTTCAATTTACAACAAATAAAATAAATATGCCTTTTAACAGTAAAACAGCAAGTAGTGCAGGTAAGATAAGCAAGAGAGGTAAGTCATTAAATATAGATTTAAGAAACGACCTTAAAACACTAATAACACATATCTTAAAAGACCTTGATTACAACACATTAAACAACACTAAAAAACTAAAACTGTTAGATATAGCCTTAAAACACTCATTACCTAAACAATCTATAGAACAACATATAGTTGAAGACACGCCACAGGATATTCAAATAACTATTATAGATAGTAACGGAAACGAAAAGGTAAACAAGAAAAGTTTAGACAACTTTAAGTTCAAAGATTTAGCAGGGTAATCAGACAATGGAAGCTATAAAGTAGAAGCTACAGACTTGCCTTTGCCTATTAGTAGAGTTGAGAAGTTTAAAACAATCTAATTCTTAAATAATTAGTTCGGTTAATTTTTGCGTCAAAGTATAGTCCGTAGTAATTTAAGAAGTTAGCTATATGAAGAAGTTTTTTTATATTACCTTTCATAAAAGTATACATCTCTGAAGCAGCCAATATTGTCACAGTCTTCAATTTCTATTGTTAAATTGTTTTCATCAAATGTCAAAATAGTCCAATCAAAAGTGCCTGAATTATAATTCAATCTTAATTGGTTAGTGTTTTCTAACATTTCCCACGTTCCAAAAGTTTGACCATCGAAGCCTGAACAGTCTGATAAGTAAGTGGCAAATTCGAGCGTATAATCTGATTTAAGTTCGAAATAACTTCTGCAACCATTTGTTTCATATTGCTTGACATTGTCTACATTATCAAGAACACCGTCCTCGTAAAATTCATATTTGACAACATACCATTTTCCAATAATTGAAGTATAGTTGCTATTATCATTACTATCATCACTACTACAAGCGAAAATTAAGAAAGCGGAGAGTAAGAGTAGTTTTTTCATTAGTTTGTATATTCAAATTCTAAAGTCCATTGTCTATTAAACTCACCCTCAAAATTGTTCCCCGTATGATTATAAATAATATTAAGTGAAATAGTTATAAACATAACATAGCCCTCATTGTCTAATGTGTATTCATAATCAAATGTTGCGGTATCTGAGCCTAACCAAGTATCATTTCTTTGACGAGTAATTTTTGTGGGCAAATTTGAAGAAGGGTTTCCGCAAAATTTTCCAAAAAGAGGGTCAAAAATGTTATTTTCTGCAAAATTTCCCCAATAATCGAAACCACCAAATAAATTTGATTTGTTTAATATCTCACCATAATCAAAATTATAAGTCACTTGTTCAAAATCACCAACCACACCATTCTGAGTAATATTTTGAAGATTGTTATTTTGCCAAGTATAGATGGAAACCACATTATCACTATTTATTTGAGATAAATAACCATTATTGTATTCAAAACTAAGTAATGAATTATCATACATAATATTTTCAATATATCCATCATTGTTTAATGGAAATTCATCTGTAAAACCCTCATTGGAGTTATTGTCATCTATAATTTGCCAATCAGTAATCAAATTATCACCAATCCGTGTAACGTTTACATCATACCAAAAGTCATAATCATTAACATACCATTCATTTTCCCCACAATCGTATTCAAATGTTCTTTGTAAAAATGAAAAGTCTTGATTGCTATAACTAACAATTAAACTATCTGTCCTTAAATGAGTTGAGGAATATTCAATATCATCACAAGACTGTATAGAATGTATTCCCATTTGAGAAATACGTTTTTCGGTTGTGGTATTATCATTATTGTTGCTGTCACTATCCGAACTATCATCACTACTACAAGAGAAAATTAATAAAGCGGAGAGTAAGATTAGTTTTTTCATTGTTTTCTATTTGTTTAACTCTATTATCTTTTTAATGACATAATTACGTTTATAGTAATCCTGTTGCCTATAGTACAAAAAAGCTTTGTTGTATCTGTATGAAACTGTAGCAACTAATTGATTATTATTTTCTAAATCTAATATTTTTATTAATCCTCTTTTTGAAACATCAAAAACATACCTTCCTTGAAAGATATTAGCTTGCTCGAGTAAAACTTCTCGGTTTTCAGTATCTTTAACAGTTGATTTAGATGAATAACTCCCAACCTTCAAGCCTGCTGAAAACAAAGCTTGTTCCCAATTACTTTCAGCAGCTACATCCCAACTTTTGTCATAACCAATTCTATTGCTGAAAGGTATAAAAGTAGCTGTTAAGTCAAGCCCCCGATTATTTATTTTAAGTTCAGATTTTTAACTTTTTTTTAATTCTTTTTTTGTGTACTGACTAAAGCTAATCGTTGGGATAATTAGAAGTACTAATAATAATTTGTTCATTTTAAAGTATTTAAGATTTTGGTTTATGTTGATAGCATTGATAGTCATTTGAATTACTAACACATCTTTTACAACGCTTCTCCGTTGATTTAGCAATAGCGTTACATTGTCGGTATTTACATTCTAAAGAATAATCTTCTTCAACTCGATTAATTTCCTCAAACGAGTTTGTAGAAAGTAAAAAGAATGATGCTCCAAAAATTAAAAGTAATTTCTTCATAGTATTGAATTTTCACTAAAACTAACAAAAATATTTCAAAGTATTAGTCCAATTTTGATACATCTTAGCTCAGTAGCTTTGGAACAAAGCGTGTTGAGAAAAGTGCTAAAAGCGAAAAGAACAGAAATGTCTGTCAAAAGTCTGTCAGTTTTTAGTAAATTTGGACTGTTCTTTGAGATGTTTAAAATGAAAGTCGTGAAGCGCTTTTAGGTGCTTTTCGAAACGTGGTTAGAGAAGGTGAGAGCCCATAAAAAAAGCCCTCTCAAAAGAAAGGACTTTTAATGGGTGGAAGATCGGTCTCGAACCGACGACCTCCTGAACCACAATCAGGCGCTCTAACCAACTGAGCTACAACCACCATTCGGCATTTAAAAATGCGTGTGCAAATGTAGCGCATTTATGATTTTATACAAAGATTTTTTTTTAATTTTATTTTAGATCAAATATAGAATTTACTGCCAATAGGCGATCGGAAGTAAATCCTTCAGCATAATCGGTACGAACCAATCGTCCAAGGTCTGCAGCTCTGTAACGAATAATATGCATGAAATTCTGACTCGAAATAGGGGTTTCTGGCGCGCTACTGTTGGGATCAAAAAATTGAGATTTAAACGCCGCAACAGCAGCCATTTTAACATCTATGGTAGCGCTGATATCAACTACAAAATCTGGCGTACTATTTTTCCATTGGATATAACTATATACGGCATTGGGACGCCAAGCACTTTGCACCTCCCCTTTTGTATTTTTGGTTTCAATTTTTATCAACCCACTCAAAAAACAAGCTTCGCGTACCAAAGTACTCGATTTGGCATGATCGGTATGACGATCGTCAACAGCATTACAAAACACAATTTCTGGTTGATACTGACGTATTTTTTTGATGATTTCTAATTGATTTTCTTTAGTGTTAAACACAAAACCATCTGGAAATTCTAAATTGTCTCTAAACGAAACTCCTAAAATTTTGGCAGCTGCGCTCGCCTCTTTTTTTCGTATTTCTGCACTCCCTCTTGTACCCAGTTCACCACGAGTAAGATCGACGATAGCTACAGTTTTGCCATCGAGAATTGCTTTGTGAAGTGTTCCGCCACAACTCAATTCTACATCGTCTGGATGAGCTCCAAAGGCTAGAATATCTACTTTCATGATGTTACTTTTTTTGACTTAAATTCAAGGCATGCTCAATATCGTAAATTAAATCCTTTTTAGATTCAATTCCAACAGAAAAACGGATCAATTGATCTGTAATTCCTTGTGCAAGTCGTTCCGATTTAGAAAGTAATGCATGCGATGCTAAGGCAGGTAAAATCATCGTGCTTTCTACGCCTGCCAGACTCATAGAGGGTTTTATAAGTTGTAATGATTTTAAAAATAAAACTGTGTCATAGGACTTAGATAATTCGAATGACAACATTGCGCCAAATCCTTTCATCTGAATTTTTGCTAATTGATGATCTTCATGTGACTTTAAACCAGGGTAATAAACTTTATTTACAGCAGCATGCTGTTCTAAGAAACGTGCTAATTTTTTGGCATTTTTTTGCTGTGCTTTTACACGAATCCCTAGTGTTTTCATGCTTCTTTCTAACATCCAAACCGAAAAATCACTGAGGTTACCGCCAAAATCTTTTGCCAAATCCCAAATTTTATCAATGTGCTTTTGAGAAGACGCTATGGCCCCAGCACTAATATCGCTATGTCCACCAAAATATTTTGTCGCAGAATGAATGATGATATCGATTCCTAGCATATGCGGTTTTTGAACAATTGGTGTTGCAAAAGTATTGTCGATTGCTGAAATAATATTATGGGTTTTTGCCAATTTTGCAATGGCAAACAAATCCACCAATTTAAGTAGCGGATTTGACGGTGTTTCGACATATATGAGTTTTGTATTTTTTTGAATACAGTCACTAAATGCATTGATTGTCAGGTCTTTAGTAAAACTATACTGTATTCCATACGACTCAAAATGCGATTCTATAAAATTGCGCGTACCACCATAAATATCATTTTGAATAACGGCGTGATCGCCAGATTTTAAAAAACTGAGCATCACTGCAGATACAGCTGCTAACCCAGATGAAAACAGCATTCCTGCTTCTGCATCTTCAAGTGCAGCAATTTTTTTACTTAAATGTTCTTGATTTGGGGTATTAAAATAACGAGGATAGCGTTTCGTTTCTTGATCCAAAAAATCATAGGATGTGGACAGGTAAATTGGCGAAACTGCACCTCTAAAAATAGGATCATCCACACCACCAGTATGGGTGCAAATGGTATTTTGACCTTTTTTTTGTTTTGACATTAAAAGTGTTTATTAAACCCTATTTATTATCTAAATCGTTGAATTGTTTGATAAGAACGAAAGCCCAAATTGCAACGCAAACGGAAACGAAAATGGAAAAATATAATACGATGTCGTTAGCGGCCAAGGCGAAAAAGTTTAAAAAATATCATTAGACCAACAAGCATAGGCGCCCAGATCCCTACAAAAATTCCGTGTAATTGGTTACCCGAAAAAAACAAATATTCCGAGACAACTATAATTAGAACGCACAACAAAAGCAAAAGTGTGTTGGTTATTCCTAATAATTTTACAAATTTCATTGAAGCTTAGTTTTAAAGTATAAAAATATAAAAAATTAATATTATTTGTTCAATAAAATTAAAAAATATATGAACTGAAGAATTATCTTCGCCAAAAACAAATCATGCTTAAAGCTGTTTTATTTGATATGGATGGTGTTATTGTTGACACAGAACCTTTACACCACAAGGCCTATAAACAGATGTTTTCAAAAGTTGGTATAGAAGTTTCTTCTAATATGTACGAAGGATTTACAGGGCAATCGACCTATGATATTTGTAAGCAACTTTGCAGCCATTTCGAGCTTAAACAAAACCCACAAGAATTGGTGCAACTCAAACGTGATTTTTTCACTAAACTCTTTTTTGAGGACGATGATTTACAATTGATTAATGGTGTCGAACAACTAATAAAAAATTATTTTGATAATGGCCTAACGTTAATTTTGGCCTCCTCTGCCTCGATGTTTACCATAAATAACGTCATGAAACGTTTTAATTTAGATCCTTATTTTTCTGAAAAATTGAGTGGCGCTGACCTTAAAGCATCTAAACCACATCCAGAAATTTTTATTAATGCTGCTAAGGCTGCCAGAGTTCTACAAAATAAATGTTTCGTCATAGAAGATTCTACAAACGGCATTAAAGCTGCAAAAGGTGCAGGTATTTTTTGTGTTGCCTACAAAAGTGAGCATTCAAAAAACCAAGATTATACATTGGCAGATATGGTAATTTCCGATTATAACGAAATCAGCTTCGATAGAATTAAGAGTACATTTAACTAGTTTTCTTAGAGTAATACTTACGGTGTTTAAGGGAAGCAAAAAAACTTATTATTGTAAGAATTAATAAACTAGCTAGAATATAAAAAACACTTATTTCTTGATCGTCTTTTGCATAAGAATGTAGCCCTGCGAGGTAGAAATTTACACCAAAATAAGTCATTAAAATACTTCCAAAAGCAAGAATTGAAGCGATATTGAATACCAATCGACTTCTTAAACCTGGCACAAGTCGCATATGAATAACGAAAGCATAAATCATAATGCTAATGAGCGCCCATGTTTCTTTTGGATCCCAGCCCCAATAACGCCCCCAGCTCTCATTGGCCCACATGCCGCCTAGAAAATTTCCAATGGTCAGCATAACAAGACCTACAGTAAGTGCCATTTCATTGATAATAGTAAGTTCTTTGATGTTTAACGCCATTTTGGCCTTATTCTTAGAGGTTGTGAGTATCATTAGCAACAAACTAATCACTCCCAAAATCATTCCCAAAGCCATTGGCCCATAACTCCCAACAATTACGGCCACATGAATCATTAGCCAATAACTATTCAAAACAGGTTGAAGATTTCCAATTGTGGGATCCATCCAATTCCAGTGGGCAATCATCAAAATCATTGCGGTTACAAAAGCTGTTGATGCAAATGTAAGATTGCTTTTTTGGCCTAGCATAACACCAAAAGCCATTGACGCCCAAGCAACATAAATCATAGATTCATAGGCATCACTCCATGGAGCATGACCCGAAATATACCATCGTACAACAAGGCCTGCCGTATGAAGTCCAAAACACACATAGATCAAGACCTTAAAAATATTTACTGAAATTTTTAATACTTTGCTCTTATCTCTTAATATCTGAACAATCAATAGGACAAACATTAAACTACTGGCATACATATACCAACTGAACAATTTTTTGAAAATATCGTATTTATTATACGTAATTTCAGTTTCAATTTTATCCTCAGAAAGCATCGCTTCTCTACCGTAGCGACGTTGTGTTTTTTTGATAGCTTCGATGAGTTTTTGGCTTTGCGTAAAATCCGATTTCTTTATTTTATCGTTTTGCAAAGTAGCAAGATAAGCTAAGAACCCTGTTTTGATGAAATTTCCATACAATGAGTCTTTAACTTCAATTTCTTGCTGTACAAATTCTTTGGGAGACACCCATTTGTTATTTTCATCCTCTGGAATTGGAAAGAGTCGCAATGCATCACCCTCCAAAGAATTAAATAAAAGACTCACACGCTGATCTGTTTCTTTAAATTCCTTTTGAATTGCAGTAGGCACTTGTGCGCTGTAGGCCTCTTCTAGAAATGGCCCTAATTTGTAATTCAAATTCTTGTCTAAAAAGTCAATCAGTGCTGCATATTTTTGTTCTTTAGGGATACCAATTAAGCTTCGAATTGTATCCGCTTTTTTGGGTTTTAAGTAGATAATTGGAACATTATACCACAATTGCGGACTTTCCTGCATGGACAAAAACACCTGATTTGATGTATAATCTTTATAAGTATCTTTTTTTGATAATTTTCTCAACAGCTCTGAAGCGTAGGTGTTTACGGGTTTCATTCGCCCATCGGAATCTTGAATAACCAATTTTCCAAAACGATCGGACTCTACTACAGGCGTAATATTGGCCGATAGAATTGAATCCAATTGTTGTGCTGAAGGTCGCAACATTTGATGCTCTGAAGTGTGCGTGGTTTGAGCATTGATTCCAAGAGAAAATAATGCAAAAACTAAAATTGTAAGTTGGGCTTTCTTTCGCTTAATTTTATCTAATTGTTTTCGCAAAAGTTCCATCCTAGCCCCTCTACTAATCAAAATAGCCATCAAACCAAAATACAACAAATAGTACCCCAAATAGGTAAACCAAGTGCCCCAATAATCATGATTTACAGATAGAATAGTTCCTTTTTCATCAGGATCAAAAGACGACTGAAAAAAGCGATAACCTCTGTGATTTAAGATATTATTCATATAGATATGAAAATCGAAATCTCCTTCTTTAGGATCGAAAACTGTGACTTTACTCTCAAACGAAGAGTAACTCTTTTCTGTTCCAGGATAACGATCCGCAATAAAATCGTTAAGCTTGATATCAAAGGGGAGTTCTAATGTTTTTGAACCATATTTAAATGCAAAATCGAGACCACCAACATTAACTTGTTTGAAAGGGTTACTCATACCTTGACCACCAAGAAGTTTTACGGTTTTTGTTGCTCCATTTGCAGAGACTTTTAGTGCAATACCATCTTCATCTCCTTTCAAGAGTTTTGATTTTTTGACCACATCAAACACCCCTTTTATGACAGGCTTTGGGAACACAATAGCTTGATTTCCAATGATATAACGCGATCGCAATACCAGAGGTTGAATGCTGTCTTTTGCAAGTCTTCCTTGAGTACCTGTAGCCATGGTCATATATTCACCCTCAAATGGCGATTCTATAGTTAAACTGTTCTCAGAAAAAGTGATATTAATGGCGCCGGGTGTTGGTTTATTTAGGGCATACAGTACATTGTGAATACTACTGACTTCTCCAACTTTCAAAAAATGATTATGTGGTGCTCCACTCCCCGCTTCTACCAATTTTAAATAATATTCTCCACTATCGTCAGGAACGATATCTTCTTCAGCTCCAGAAATAAAATTGACAAGTTCTACAGATACCGGAATATTACCATATGAGGTTTGAAAACTGTAATCGTTATGCAAACGTGGAGAGAAATCAACTTCATCATTTCGAACCAATCGCTGGAGCTCGCCATTTATTTTATAATCGCCATCTATATATGTAGTGATATACATTTTTTGAGATAGAAATGTGTTTTCTGTTGCACCCTCACGAATAGCCATCATCCCCTCAAAACCATGATATCGTGTTATAAAAGCACCTAAAAGGATAAAAATAAACGATAAATGCAGCACTAATGTTGCCCATTTTTCTTTACGCAATAAGCGGTATCTAAAAATATTTCCAACAAAGTTAATCATGAAAACAACCATAATCGCCTCAAACCACCAAGCATTATAAATCAAATTTCGAGAGTATGGTGTTGGCGAGGTGCTTTGACCTACATCCAAAAAAGTACCAACAGCCATAGCTGCAGCATAGGCAATAAACAAAACTGCGGTGAGGCGTGTAGAAAAAAGAATATTGGCAATTTTTTTGAGCATCAAAAAAGTCAATTTTTATGGATTACAAAGGTACTTACTTTTTATAAAAAGTAATTTTAAAATCACGCTTTTAACACTTATTTTAATAATTTTTTATAAACCATTGTATTCCCTTTCAAAAAACCCTACACTTCCGTAATTTAGCATTATGATTTCTGTTGTTGTTTTAGGAGCTGGACATGTAGGTACACATTTGTGTAGAGCCATACATCATGCCGAAAATTTAAGATTGATTCAATGGTATAATAGGTCAAAAATCAATAATCCAACAGAACACATTACTGTAGAAATATGTCATAATTTGAATGCTCTTGCCACCGCAGACGTTTATGTTATTACCGTAAGCGACAGTTCTGTAGAAGAACTTTCAAATCAAATACCATTCAAAGATCGATTGGTGGTCCATACATCTGGTAGCGTACCGATGCGATTATTAAATTCCAAAAACAGAAGAGGTGTTTTTTATCCGCTTCAAACTTTTTCAAAAATTGCTGCAATTGATTTTAAAAATGTTCCGATTTGTGTTGAATCAACAGACAAAAAAGATCGAAATACGTTAAAGCTAGTTGCTAAAGCTTTAAATAGCCCAACATACACCATCAACTCAGAACAGCGACAGGCATTGCATTTGACTGCTGTTTTTGTAAATAATTTCACCAACCAATTGTATCGTATTGCCCACGAACTCACCGACGAAAAAGGCCTAGATTTTGATATTCTAAAACCCCTCATACTTGAAACCGCAAAAAAAGTACAACACTTGTCGCCCTACATGGCACAAACAGGCCCAGCAAAAAGGCGCGATACAAAAACAATAAAAACACATTTAAAGCTTTTAGAGTCTCACCCAAATTACAAAGACTTATATGAGCAACTCACAAAATCAATTCAAAAAACACATGGCTAAGAAAAATTACAAAGCACTTTTAAATACAATAACCACTCTAATTTTTGACATCGATGGCGTCCTTACTGATAGTTCTTTGTTGGTTCAAACTAATGGAGATTTACTTCGTAAAATGCACACAAGAGATGGGTATGCACTTCGTGCGGCTGTTGAAGCAGGTTTAAATATATTCATCATTTCTGGTGGAAAAAATGAAGGCGTTCGTCAACGGTTGAAAGGCTTAGGAATAAAAGAGGTAATTTTGGGTGCACACGACAAAGTACAGCATTTTAATCGCTTATTGGATACATACGATTTAGACCCAAACCAGGTGTTGTATATGGGTGATGATCTTCCAGATTTTCCTGTGATGAAACTTGTAGGACTGCCCTGCTGTCCTCAAGATGCTGCTCCAGAAATCAAAGCGATTTCAGATTATATTTCACATGTGAATGGTGGTTGTGGCGCTGTTAGAGATGTTATTGAGCAAGTAATGAAAGTTAAAGGACTGTGGATGAGTGATTTTGATGCTCAAAATGATTAAACATCAAAAATGTTAAAGAAACATTTAAAATCTAAAAATCTAATTTTAGCCTCGGGGTCTCCAAGACGGCAAGACCTCCTAAAATCATTGGGCGTGCCTTTTGAGATTCGATTAAAACAAATTGATGAACAGTATCCAAAAGAACTTACGCAAAGTGATATATCAGATTATTTGGCAAAGCTAAAATCAAATGCATTTACAGAAGAATTAAAACCAAACGATGTTCTCATTACAAGTGACACTATCGTATGGCATGAAGATGTAGCGCTAGGAAAACCAAAAACCAAAGAAGATGCTTTTCTGATGCTCCAAAAACTCAGCGGGAAAACTCATGATGTGATTACCTCTGTGTGCATAAAAAGTTGGTCCAAAGAATATATTTTTAATTCCACAACAAAAGTGACATTTAAAGAATTGTCAGAAAAAGAAATTGAATTTTATATCAATAATTATAATCCCATGGACAAAGCTGGAGCATATGGCATTCAAGATTGGATTGGACAAATTGGTGTTACAAAAATTGATGGCTCTTACTTTAATGTAATGGGCTTTCCAATTGATAAAATTTACACTCAATTATTGAAATTCTCTAAAGAATTCTAAAGCTCTCTTTTCGTTATAATAAACACCTCCCTTGGAGATAAATCCAACATGACCGCCATGGACTGGGGTTTCAATATATAAATACTTACTTTTTTCAGCGATTGTATATGGAAAACATGAAGGGGTTAGAAAAGAATCATTTTTGGCATTAAGCAATAAAACAGGGGTTTTTATGGCGGATAAATACTGTAAGCTGCTCGCTTTATTGTAATAATCTGAAGCGTTTTTAAAACCATTTGCTTTGGCAGTATATACTTCATCCAAACTGCGAAGCGTCCACACTTTATACAGTGTTTTTCGTGATATTTTGTTAGGAAATTGGCGTTGCTTTTGCATCAACTTATACTTCAACCCCATCATAAAATAAATATGAAATAATATATTTTTGAATTGGTGTAGCGCTTTTGAGGATGCCGCCAAATCTATGGGTACAGAAACTGCCATCGCCGATTTTAATTGTGGAGGTATATTTTGATTCTCACCTAGATATTTCAAAACAATATTTCCACCCAAACTTATCCCTTTCAGAAAAATTGAAGTGTATTTGTAATGAGTTACAATATGATGAATTACATCGTTCAAATCGTTGGTTTGACCAGAGTGAAAACTAGAGAATTTTTTGTTTAATTCTCCACTACAACTTCGAAAATTTACACAAACAGCATCTACCCCATTGGCGTTAAAATGTCTGGCCACACCAGTCACATAAGGGCGTTGTCCATTGCCCTCCATGCCATGAAGTAAAATAACAAGTTGCTTTGATGCTGAAGTGGAAGAACTCCAGTCTAAATCTAAAAAATCACCATCGCTAAGATGTATGCGTTCTCTTTCTTGGCGAATCTTTACACGACGAAATAAGCCCGAATAGACCGTTGAAACAAATGCATTTTTAAAAAGTTTTGAAGCTGTAAAAAAAGAATCAATCTGTGGCATGAACTACATTGACATTTAAAATATGTTTTGTTTTTGATGTGGCCAAAAAACGGGCGTCTGGACGCATTCCTACGACCCAAACAACATCATCATTAGAACACAACAAAAATACTTTTGATTTTTGAATTAAAGATAATTTTTCGTCCTTAAAATACTTACTCAGTTTTTTTTTGCCAGACATTCCTGAAGGGTAGAAAAAATCACCCGCTGTCCAAGATCGTAAAGTAAGAGGGAATTGAAGTTTATCATAATCTAAAAATAAAGTGTTTTTGGAAGAATCACCTAATTTTATATGCTCTCTAAAATTTAGAAATACACCAAATTCGTCAAGTTTAATACCACTTTTTATGTCATTAATAGTCAAAAAAAAGTGAGCGTTTGAAACGTCTTTTGGCGTTAAAATTAATACAGCTCTATCTTTTAAAATAGTGTGCGTTTTGGAGTGAATTTGTTTCCCCGATTGTGCATCAATCAAATTACAAAGTTGATCCAAATCTGTAAAACCAAACTTTCCAAACAAAGGAAAAATATAGGACCGCAACGGATTGAGCAATTTAAGCTGTTCAACAGAGTAATGCGTTCCATTAGAATTTGAAAACTGAACAACTCGTTTTTCAATGTCAGTAATGTGATTTTTCAATAAATCTTGAGATGCTTCGAGGTTGCTTTGGGTGTTATGAAGCGCTTCAATGATGGTTGGAAAAATAGTTTTCAACTCTGGAATAAGTTGATACCGCAGTGCATTCCGTGTATATTTCAGACTCGCATTGCTGCTATCGTCACACCACTCAATATGATTTTTTTTTGCATAATTATAAATCTGATCCCTAGTAAATGGCAATAAAGGTCTAATAATATTTTGATTAATTTTAGGGATTCCTAGAAGGCCATCAATTCCCGAACCTCTATTTAAATTGATAAAAAATGTTTCTAAATTATCATCGGCATGATGGGCCGTAAGTAGCGATTCAAATTGGTGCGTTTTGGAGAGTGTATCAAAAAAATTGTAACGCAACTGCCGAGCGGCCATTTGAATAGATATTTTTGAAGACTCTGCAATATGGGTGGTGTCAAATTGTTTTGAAAAAACAGCCAGACTATGGGTTTTTGCATATTCTAAAATAAAAGCTTCTTCGGCATCACTTTCCTTGTCTCGCAATTTAAAATTACAATGCGCCAAGCCAATATCTAAATTGGATTTTAAACATAAATCTGTTAAAACCATACTGTCCAATCCGCCAGAAGTAGCCACCAAAACTTTTTGTTCTAAAAGAAATGGAAAATGTAATTTAATATGTTGATCAAAAGCCTGTTGCATAGCGCAAAAATACAAATTAATTTTCCAGGGCTTCTCGCAATGCTTTTGCTTTTACAAGGCATTCTTCATATTCGTATTCTGGCTTACTTTTGGAGGTGATAGCACTTCCAACAGAAAAAGAAATGTACGATTTGGTTTTGTTGTACAAGATACTTCTAATGACCACATTAAAATCAAAATTACCACTTGGAGTGAAATAGCCTATCGCACCAGAATAAAGCCCTCGTTTGGCATCTTCCAATTGCTCGATAATTGTCATTGCTGATATTTTTGGTGCACCAGTCATACTCCCCATAGGAAAAGTTGACTTGATGACATCTACAGAAGAATATTCATTTTTTATTGACGCGCTTACAGTAGAAATCAAATGATGAACTTGAGCAAATGTGTAAGAACCACAAAGCTCATCGACTTTGACCGTTCCTTTTTCTGCAATTCTTGATAAATCGTTGCGAACCAAATCTACAATCATGACATTTTCGCTGCGTTCTTTGGGGTCGATCTCTAAATTAGCTTTTAATTGTGCATCTTCATCGGCAAGGACAGACCGCCTAGATGTTCCTTTGATCGGCTGAGAAATAACAACATTTCCATTTTTTTTCAAATACCGCTCTGGAGAAGCAGACAGTGCAAAGTGGTTGCCATTTTTTAAAAATGCAGAAAATGGTGGTTTTGAGCTTTTTTGAAGTTTATAAAAAGTTGCCAAAGGGTCTATTGTCCCATAGGTATAAAATTCTTGACAAAAATTGGCCTCATAAATGTCGCCTCTGTTTATGTGATATTGTAACGTTTTTACTTTATCGAGGTATGATGATTTTGAAGTTCGCGCTTCGATTTTTAACGCTATAGCATTTCTATTTTTAGTTTGAAACGACTGCTGTTCTATGGAGTTCAAATCGTCTTCAATACAAGCCGAAAATTCATTAAGGTAATGGATGATCACTTCATCGCCTCGAAAAAGAAATACTTTTTTGGGTTGAAAGAAAAATAAATCAGGAAATAGAAGACCATCATAATTTGAAGAATGAAGCTTTTCAATATCGTTTTTTAAATCATATGAAAGATAACCAAAAATCCAATCCGAAGTTTCTTTTTGGTAGATTTCCAATTGGTCAAATCCTTGATTTGGAGAAAGTTGTAAACTTGAAAAGGCGTCAACTGCCAATACAGCATCAAAGCTACTGTGTGTTTGATTGTAATGATTTGAATCTAGCAAAACAACTTCTTCAAAAGTATTGGCCCATTGCAAAAGTTGCCTTTTGAAGGTGTCAAAACATTCTGGTTTAAATTGGTATTGTGTTCTCAAATGTGATAAAAACAGTTTTGAATGTAAATTTAATCAGATATATTGAAATACACACCTACTTTGCAAGAATACATTACCTTTGAATAAATTTTTTAATTTGGAGACTTTCAGCGATTTTAAACTCACCCCTGCATTACATGATGCTATTGCACAACTAGGATTTACGCATCCTACAGCCATTCAAAGTGCTTCATTCTCGAAAATTTGCTCTGGTAGAGACCTTATTGGAATTGCGCAAACAGGAACTGGAAAAACAATGGCCTACACATTGCCATTGTTGAGAAACCTAAGGCAACCCTCTGATGCATCTCCTCGAGTTTTGATTCTAGTTCCTACAAGAGAATTGGTGTTACAAGTGGTAGAATCTATTGAAAAGCTTTCGAAAGAATTACCTTTCAAAATTGTTGGAATTTTTGGTGGAACTAATATAAATACTCAAAAAAAAGAAATTGAAAATGGCGCAGATATTGTCGTTGCAACGCCAGGACGATTATATGATTTGGCTGTGAGTAGAGCATTACGATTGAAAAATATTCAAAAATTAGTTATTGATGAAGTAGATGTCATGCTCGATTTGGGTTTTCGACATCAGCTTATTAATATTTTTGATTTACTTCCAGAGCAACGTCAAAACATTATGTTCTCTGCAACAATGAATTCTGATGTTGAACATATTATTTCCAACTTTTTTAGAAATCCAAATAAAGTCACTACCGCACTCTCGGGTACGCCTCTAAAAAACATCAAGCAAAAGCGTTTTGATGTTCCCAATTATAATTCTAAGCTAAATCTCCTGCTCTTTTTGTTAGCTCAAAAAGAAACGTTTAGAAAGGTGCTTATTTTTGTCGATCTAAAACGTATTGCAGATCGTTTGTTTGAAGCGTTGGATCTCAATTTTGGAAATGAATGTGGCGTACTACACTCCAATAAATCTCAAAATTACAGGCGTAATGCCATCGAAGAGTTTAAAAATGGAACTTACAGAATTTTGGTGACTACAGACCTTATGGCGCGTGGAATAGACATCGAAGCTGTTTCTCATGTCATTAGTTTCAATACTCCAGAATTTTACGAAAATTATATGCATCGTATTGGCCGAACTGGACGTGCACAAAAACAGGGCGAAAGCATCCTTTTGTCAACCAATAAAGAGCAAGATTTTAGACGACAAATCGAGGGCTACATGGATTTTGAAATTCAGGTTTGCGACTGGCCAAATGAAGTTGAGAAATCAAATGAATTGATGCCAGAGGAAAGAAATATTGTAAAGGAACGCTACAATCCACACAAGAACAATAACGACGATGTCCCTGGGCCAGCTTTTCACGAAAAAAAAGAGAAAAATAAAAAGGTGAATCTTGGCGGATCCTACAAAAGGACTATTGGAAAAAAATATAAAAAACCAAAAACTCGCGGGGATAAAAACTATAATCGTAAAAAACGAAACTAATTAAACAAGTTTTGGGTCTGTTAAACTGATTTTCTTATAATTAATTAATATCTTTTTTTTAATCCGTTTTAATTTCATTTTAATGGCGCTTTCTCCAAGGTTATAAGCTTTAGCCATTTCTTTGATGGTCATAAAGCCACAGTATTTTAATAAAATTAACTTCTGCTCGTGCTTGGACAACAAACTAATTGCTTGTTTCAACCGATCCAATTGATACTCATCTATAAAACAAGTGTCGTAATTGTAACTGAAAAATTGTTCGCTTAGTTTTTCTGTATCAATAAAATCATTTTCTAAATTTCTGTACTTAATTTTTCGTTTGTAATTGATGCAATAATTTAGTGTAAAACGATATAGCCAAGTAGAAAATTTAGACTTAAACAAAAAAGTATCAAGCTTCAAAAATATTTTAAAAAAGATCTCTTGAGATACATCTTCAGCATCTTGTTTGTTTTTAAAAAAGTTTAAGCATCGGCCGTATATGATTGAATAATAGCGATCATATAATGTTTCAAAAAGATAGGTTTGCTCTTTTTGAATAATAGCATATACTAATGCTTCGTCGGATAGTTGGTGTTCTTGATGATGTGGGTTCAAAGCGATTTGGGTTGCTTTTGCACTTTACATTTTTGGGTGCTCTGTTAGTAATATTAATTTTGTTTAATAAAATTGTTTAAATGTTAGACAATTAACTGTAAATCAATCATTTAAATATACATTTTTTTCTAACAAAAAAAAGGATCTGATATAAATTTATAAAAAAAAGCGATCATTTTTGACCGCTTTTAATATAATATTCTGTGTATCAATTATATATGCAGTGCTCTATTTTCTGTTGCTGCAAGAGCAGCTTCTTTAATAGCTTCTGTAAATGTGGGATGCGCATGAGACATTCTAGAAAGATCTTCGGCAGAGGCGCGGAATTCCATAGCAACGACAGCTTCTGCAATCAAATCGGCGCAACGCGCACCAATCATGTGTACACCCAAAATTTCGTCTGTGGTTTGATCGGCTAGAATTTTTACAAAACCATCCAGATCCATACTTGCACGGCTTCTCCCTAAAGCTCGCATAGGAAATTGACCCGTTTTATAGGCCACACCAGCATTTGTCAGTTCTTCTTCTGTTTTTCCAACAGCGGCTACTTCTGGCCATGTATATACCACGCCAGGAATTAGATTATAATTGATGTGTGGTTTTTGTCCAGCTATGGTTTCGGCTACAAAAACACCCTCTTCTTCGGCTTTGTGAGCCAACATAGCGCCTCGAACAACATCGCCAATGGCGTAGATATTGGAAGCTGTAGTTTGTAAGTGATCATTAACAACCACTTGACCACGTTCATTCAATTCTACTCCTGCCGCTTCTGTATTTAAGGCAGCTGTATAGGCGCTTCGACCTACAGACACCAAGCAATAGTCCCCTTCAAATGAAACGCTTTCTCCTTTTTTGTTTTCTGCAGTAACTGTAATCGTATTGCCTTCTCTAGAAACCGAGGTTACTTTGTGAGAGGTGTTGATTTTAAATTTTTGCTTTTTGAGGACTTTGTTCAATTCCTTAGAAAGACTTTTATCCATTGTTGGAATGATGCGATCCATATATTCAATCACAGTCACTTCTGCGCCAAGGCGTTTGTAAACTTGTCCAAGTTCTAAACCAATAACTCCACCCCCAATAATAATGAGATGTTTTGGAATTTCTTTGAGTTTCAACGCTTCTGTAGATGTAATAATACGCTCTTTATCAACGCTGACAAAAGGAAGTGCAGAAGGCTTGCTTCCTGTAGCTATAATGGTGTGTTTTGCTTCAATTTCTTGAGGCGTATCTCCACTAATAGAAATATGTGTGGCATCTTTAAAAGCGCCTACGCCATGATAAACGTCAATGTTATTTTTTTTCATCAAAAACTCTATACCCACAGTTGTTTGGTCTACAACAGATTGTTTTCGTGCCATCATTTTTTCAAGATTGACTTTCACCTCTCCAGGAAGTTCAATTCCGTGAGTATCAAAGTGTTTTACAGCATCTTCAAAATGATGAGAAGAATCCAATAAAGCTTTACTTGGAATACAACCTACGTTGAGGCATGTACCACCCATAGTGTTGTATTTTTCAATAATGGCTACACTTTTTCCGAGTTGTGCACAACGAATGGCTGCGACATAGCCTCCGGGGCCGGAACCAATTACAGCAACGTCATATGATTTCATAATTCTATAATTTTAATAGAAACAAAAGTACAAACTTCCGCTCAATACAGGAGATAAAATTTTAAATATTTAGAGCTGTTGTATGTTTCACTTGATTGATCATAAACATGCTATGGGTACTGCCAATATGATTCAAATTTGTTAGTTTTTCTATCATAAATTTTCGGTAGGATTCCATGTCTTTAACATGAACTTTAAGAAGATAATCATAGTCGCCACTCAAATGATAACATTCCAAAACTTCTTCAATAGCAATAACCTCGCGTTCAAATTGTTTGACGTTGTCTTGGGTGTGTTGAATGAGCTTCACATGACAAAATGCAACAAAGGACTTTCCTACTTTTTCTTTGGATAATAATGCCACATAACCTTCTATAAACCCTGTTTTTTCAAGTTTTTTGATCCGTTCGTAAATTGCTGTTACAGAAAGTGATAACTTTGCAGAAAGTGCTTTGTTGGTTAGTTTAGCATCTTTTTGAAGCTGGCGAAGTATTTTTATATCAAGTTCATCTAGTTTCATATCGAAAAAACATCTTTAAATAAATTAATTTACACAAAAATATAAAATTTTTATCTAAATTTTTTAAATTTAAAAGAATAATTTTCTGTAAATATAAATAGTAATTGTTTATAATTCTTTTAATAGTGATATTTGACTAAAAATAATCATTATTTATGAAGCCGGCAGACGCTATTCAAGATTTACAATATTTCGGAGAATTTGGAGGGGTAAACCCTTCCATTTCGGACTCATCTACCTATACTTTTCTTTCTGCAAAAACAATGTTTGACACCTTTGAGGGTAATGCCGATGGATGCTACCTCTACTCTAGGCACAGCTCGCCATCAAATCTTTATCTTGGAGCGGCTTTGGCGGCCATGGAAGGCACAGAAACCTCCAATGTTTCGGCCTCTGGAATGGGTGCTATTACGGCAGTTTTGATGCAATTGTGTAATGCTGGAGATCATGTAGTCTCTAGCCGAACCATATATGGGGGTACCTATGCTTTTCTTAAAAATTTTGCTCCAAAATTTGGGATAAACACTGCTTTTGTGGACATTACAAATTTGGCGGCAATAGAAGATGCTATTACAGAGAAAACCACCGTTTTATATTGCGAGTCTGTTAGCAACCCGCTGCTCGAAGTTGCAGACATTCGTGGCTTATCTAAAATTGCAAAAAAATACAATATTCAATTGGTTGTTGACAATACATTTTCGCCACTTTCTATATCACCAAAAGTATTGGGTGCAGATATTGTCATACATAGTCTAACAAAATTTATTAATGGTTCGAGTGATACTATTGGCGGTGTGGTTTGTGGCCGTCAAGAATTGATTGATCATCTTCGTAATGTTAATGACGGCGCTGCGATGCTGCTCGGAGCAAGTATGGACAGTCTAAGAGCTGCATCCATTTTAAAAAATTTAAGAACACTTCATATCAGAATGAAGCAACACAGCCACAATGCCATGTATTTGGCTCATCAATTTAAAAATGACGGTCTAAAGACTGTGTATCCAGGACTTGAATCTCACCCATCACATGCAATTTTCAAAAATCAAATGAATGAAGAATATGGCTTTGGTGGTATGCTTACTATTGATGTTGGAACTCTTGATAAAGCAAATGCTTTAATGGAGCTCATGCAAAAAGAAAATCTTGGATATTTGGCCGTGAGCTTAGGATTTTATAAAACCTTATTCAGTGCGCCTGGAAGCTCCACGTCTTCTGAGATTCCGGAAGACGAACAAAAAGAAATGGGATTGAGCGAAGGTTTAATTCGGTTTTCTGTTGGATTGGATAATGATATCAAACGCACCTATTTATCCATGAAAAAATGCATGGTATCGGTGGGTATTCTTTAGATCCCCTTGAGGCGTTCCAAAAATGCTGAAACGTCTTTTTCTTTCATATCTTTAGGATAGAATGGCTGCGCAACCCATCGGTTGTTTTCATGCTTTATCTTAAAACTAAATACTGAAGAATTGGGGTCATCTTCATTTAAAAGTGGATAACGCAAATCTTTAAAAATAAAAGTGTCTTTTTCTGTTGTTTTGGATATTGAATAAAATCCATCACTAAACCAAATCAAGGTTTTTATATCCTTATGAGTTGACGACACAAGCTGATGATTTTTTGGAATACTTTGCCATTTTCTTGGTGTCTTTTTTTGATCCAAAATAGAATAAAACGCCACATGATATGCAGTATCAGACTCAGCAACTCCATACCAAAGTATATTATTTAAAATTGTGGGTTGACTCTTAAAGCGATTATATTTGATCCTTTTTTGTGCCAAATCTGACTTAAAAACTGAATTGATATAATACTTATTTATCAAAGTAAACACCATATAAATAGAGCTAATTCCCAAACCTATTTTCAAAAAAGTTCTTCTCGTTGTTGATGTTCTCTTAAAGCACATCAAAATAATCAAAGAGACCAAAAAAGGGAGTGTATAAAAAGGGTCAGCGACAGCGATATTATCAAACGCTACTCTGTAGTTTGAAAATGGTGCAAATAATTGGGTGCCATATCCTGTAAAGCAATCTAAAATGGGGTGAGTAAATATTGAAATAAAAAACAATTTTATCCAATCTTTAGGGGTTGTTGTTCCCAATCGTGAGCCCCTGTTGTACATCCAAAAAACAGCATATCCTAGCCCTACACCCGCCAATACTGCAAAAAGTATCGAGTGCATAAAACCTCGGTGAAATGCCATGGCTTGAATTTCATTACTAAAAATCCACTTGCCAACAAAAACATCCAAATCTGGTACTGTACCCCCTATCGCACCAAAAAGCAATGCGCGGTTGCCAATTTTTTTCCCTAAAACTGCTTCCCCGCAAGCAGCGCCCAATACAATTTGTGTTAATGAATCCATATTATCTTGCAAAAATACATATCTGTTTGGTTGTGCATGAAGATTTAACTTATTTTTATTTGACTGCATAAATGAAATAAAATTGAAGAAGTATTGTGATAATTTTTGAAAAATTGTAATATTACGATTCTATGAAAGCAGCAAGTGTCGTTCAACTCAGAAAAGAATTAGAGCATTTAGACAACGAAAAACTCAAGCAACTTTGCTTGCGTTTGGCACGTTTCAAACTTGAAAACAAAGAACTCCTTACGTATCTTCTATTTGAAGCAGAAGACGAACTTGGCTACGTGCAAAGCATTAAAAGTCAGTTAGATATACTTTTTTTGGACATCAACACTCAGCATTATTTTTATATCAAAAAAAGTGTGCGTAAAATTTTACGTCGCATTCGAAAGTATGCTCGATACTCAAATCAACCAGAAACTGAAATAGAACTCCTACTATATTTTTGTTCTAAAATGCACGAAATAACTCCATCAATTTTTAAAAATAAAACACTGAGCAATATATACAATAGGCAACTTGAATCTGCACTAAAAAAGACGGCAAAACTACATGACGATTTACAGTTTGAGTATAAGCTTCAAATAGAAGAATTAAAATCATAAATCATGAAAATACTAGGAATAGACATAGGAGGATCTGGCATAAAAGCGGCAATTGTTGATACAGAAAAAGGAACGCTTGTTGGCGAAAGGTTGCGAATTCCTACTCCAAAACCTGCTACACCAGAAGCTATTTCTGAGGTTATAAAAACGCTTTGCAGCCAACACCAATGGGAAAGCAATGTTGGGGTTTCATTTCCCACTATTATCAAAAATGGAAAAGCAATGCATTATGGTAATTTGGATCAGTCTTGGCAAGGTACACAAGTAGATGAGTTGTTTAGATCTAAAGTTGGAAACGATTTTTTTGTTGTCAATGATGCCGATGCTGCGGCAATGGGTGTCATGGAATTTGGAGAAGGAAAAAATGAAAAGGGACTTGTCATGACCATCACTATCGGAACAGGAATTGGTTCGGGTGTATTTTTTAATGGAGAATTATTATCGAATTTTGAATTGGGGCGATTGTATGGAAAAAAGGGGGATATTATGGAATCTTTTGCCTCTGACGCTGCCAGAAAACGCAATGAATGGGATTTTAAAAAATGGGGTAAACGTTTAAATTTCTTTTTAAATCATGTAGAAAAAAGTTTCAATCCAGATTTAATCATCCTTGGTGGTGGTGTAAGCAAAAAAATAAATCAATTTGAATCCTATATTGATATTAAAACACCCTTAAAAGCTGCCGAACTCAAAAACAATGCTGGAATTGTAGGTGCTGCTCTTTTTGCAAAACGAAATTGTAACTAAACTACAGGATAAATTTAATTTAAAATCCTAAAAACAAGCTCGTTATACAAATCTTTAGGTTTTAAATTAGCATCTACACCCTTGCTTTTTGTATCCATAGTTCGCAATGTTTGAAAGACACCACTAATGCGTCGCATGGGGAAATTTCTTGCACCAACAATATAATCATCCAAAAAATAGGGGTTCACGCCAATGGCTCTTGAAAGTGTTTTTGGGTTTCTATCGCTAACGGTGTGTAAAGTCATCAGTTTTGTGAAAAAATTATACAAGGTTGCAACGGTAACAACCATGGGATGCTGATTTGGATTTTCCGAAAAATAGCGAACAATTTGATAGGCTTTTTTGTGATTAAGTTGGGCAATAGCATTTTGTAATTCAAAATTATTGTAATCTTTAGAAATTCCAATATTGTCTTGAATTAGCTCTGGAGTAATCATAGTTTCATGGCCTATGACCAATTTTAGCTTTGTTAACTCATTAGAAATTTTAGACAAATCATTACCCAAATAATCACTCAGCAAATAACTGGCTTTTGGAGTAATCTGAAGATTCATCTTGTGTAGTTCACTATTTATAAAAGCAGGGATTTTACTGTCATAAACTTTTTTACTTTCAAAAACAACATGGGTCTTAGAAAGCGCCTTGTACAACGCTTTTCTTTTGTCAATGGTTTTGTATTTATAACAAAAAACCAATGTTGTTGTTGGTTGAGGATGTTGAGCATATGTAAGTAATTGTTCAATTGTTCTGCTTAAATTTTGTGCCTCTTTGACAATGATCACCTGACGACTCGCCATCATCGGAAAACGTTTTGCACTTGATACAATGGCATCTATTGAAGTGTCTTTTCCATAAATTACAGTTTGATCAAACCCACGTTGCGCTTCTTCAAGAAGAGAAGTTTCAATAAAAGTCGAAATTTGATCGATAAAGAAAGATTCTTCACCCATTAAAAAATAAATAGGAGAAATTTTTCCAGATTTAATTTCATTTAAAATAGATTGTACTGTATGCATTCAGAAAAAAATTAGCAAATTTGTAGTGTGCAAAAGTTAAACTTTCCATCCTATAAATTCCGACTCAAAAATAGCGAAAATAAAACGCAAATCTTTGATGAAGTTCGTAAAAAATTTGTGGTACTCCAACCAGAGGAATGGGTACGACAACACTGTTTGCATTATTTAATTTATGAAAAAAAATATCCAATCTCGTTGATTAATGTAGAAAAAGAGCTGTACGTCCACCATCAAAAAAAGCGTTACGATATTGTCATATTTAATACCGATGGCAGCGTATGCTGTATTATTGAATGTAAAGCTCCGAGTGTGGCTATCGATCAAAGTGTTTTTGATCAAATTGCCCAATACAACTTAACTTTAGACACAACCTATATGATGATTACTAATGGAATAAATCATTATTATTGTACAATGAATCCCGCATCAAAATCGTATCAATTTTTAGAATCTTTACCTAATTACTTACCACAAAACAAGAGGGTATGAATATCGCTGTTGTCATATTAAATTGGAACGGAAAGCATCTTTTGGAAGCATTCCTACCATCGGTGGTTGATCATAGTGCTGAACATGATATTTATGTTGTCGATAATGGGTCTAGCGATAATTCCATCGATTATATCAAAAATAATCATCCCAAAATAAACATTATAAAATTCTCTAAAAACTATGGCTATGCTGAGGGCTACAATACAGCTCTAAAAGGCATCAAAGCCGATGTTTTTTGTTTACTCAATTCTGATGTTGCAGTAACAAAAAACTGGTTGAATCCTATTGTAGAGTGTTTCAAATTGGAGTCGGATGTTGCTATAATTCAACCAAAAATTTTAGATCAAAAACAACCCTATACTTTCGAATACGCAGGTGCCGCTGGTGGATTTATTGACAGATTGGGTTACCCCTATTGCAGAGGAAGAATTTTTAATTCTGTTGAAAAAGACCATGGGCAATACAACGACGAAAAAACTATTTTTTGGGCTTCTGGCGCTTGTTTTTTTATAAGGTCAAAAGCTTTTAATTTGTTAGAGGGGTTCGATACTGATTTTTTTGCCCATATGGAAGAAATTGATCTCTGCTGGCGGGCGTACAACAAAGGCTACAACATCAAATATGTTGGTAGGTCTAGCGTTTTTCATGTTGGAGGTGCCAGCCTGCATGCCTCTAGCCCCAAAAAAACATATCTCAATTTTAGGAACAGTCTTTTTACACTTGTAAAAAACGCTAAAGGGCCGCTATTTGTTCTCGTTTTGTTGAGATTAATTTTGGATGGAATTGCGGGAATCCATTTTTTGATATTAGGAAAACCAAAGCACACATGGGCCATAATAGAAGCTCATTGTGGATTTTATAAAGCACTACCCAAAACTCTTCATTTTAGGAGTAAAAACCCCAAAAGAAGGGGCTATTTTAGACTCCATTCAATCGTTTGGAATTATTTTGTTTTAAAAATTTCAAAATTCTCTAAATTAAAAAATCATTAATTAACGTTCATTCTTGATGTAAGCAACAGATTTTTTTTTTAAATTTGATGCAACTTCTAATGATATAATTTTTTTTAACATGAATAAGCTATTTACACTAGGAATTATTTCCGCTTTAATTTTTTCTTCCTGCGGGCCAAACAAAGAGTTGGTTGCAGCCCAAAAAGAATTGAAAGAAACCAAAGATTTACTGAACACAACTGCGATGAAACTTAATGTGTGTTTGTCAGATAAAGCCGCTTCTGATGCAAGTTTGACAGCCATGAAAGAGCAGTTGAAAGATCTCAGAAAAACAAACGATGCCCTTTTTAGCAGCACCAAAGAAATGACTGTTCTCACAACAAAAGGTGCAGAAAATCTTGAAAAAACACTAGAAAGTTTACAAGAACGCGATCTAAAAATCAGTCGCCTTCAAGATGCATTAACAAAAAAAGACAGTGTGACTCTTGCCATCGTATCGAGTTTAAAAAAATCGGTTGGTATTGATGATCCAGACATCGAAATCAATGTAGAAAAAGGCGTTGTTTTTATTTCAATTTCAGACAAGCTTTTATTCAAAAGCGGGAGCTACATTGTAACTGAAAAAGCTAAATCAGTATTGGAAAAAGTCGCTAAAGTTATTTCGGACAAACCAGAATTTGAAGCCATGATAGAAGGACATACAGACAGTAGAAGTTTTAGTAGCGGCGTGCTGTTGGATAACTGGGATTTGAGTGTCAAACGCTCAACTTCAATCATTCGTGAATTGCAAAAACTAGGGGTCAATCCTTCTCAACTTATTGCTGCAGGAAGAAGTAGTTATGTCCCATTAGTTGATAATGAAACTGCAGAAAATAGAGCAAAAAATAGACGTACACGTGTAGTCGTTATGCCAAAAATTGATCAGTTTTATGACATGATCGAAAAAGAAATGAAACAATTGTCTGGACAATAATAACAACAAAATTTAAATTTATAAAGCCCACCTTTTGGTAGGGCTTTTTATTTGAAAGCTAATTCCTTTGGATTATCTTTGCAATGCAATAAAATTACAGCATGAAAATTTCATACAACTGGCTAAAACAATATGTCAATACTGACTGGGATTCCGAAAAAACATCAAACTTACTCACCGACTTAGGACTAGAAGTCGAAGGAACAGAGGTATTTCAATCTGTAAAAGGAGGACTGGAAGGTATTGTCGTAGGACAAGTTTTAGAATGTACGCAACACCCCAACGCAGATCGACTAAAGTTGACTTCTGTAGACATAGGAGCAGACAAACCCCTAAAAATCGTGTGTGGTGCACCAAATGTCGCAAAAAACCAAAAAGTTGCAGTAGCTACAATTGGCACAACATTATATACTCAAGAAGGTGAAGCTTGGAACATAAAAAAAGGAAAAATCCGTGGAGAAGAAAGTCACGGTATGCTTTGTGCAGAAGACGAACTTGGCCTTGGGACAAGTCACGACGGTATTCTTGTTTTGGATGAAAATGCAGAAATTGGAAGTCCATTGGCTACCTATTTTGAAGTTGAAAATGATATCATTTTTGAAATAGGTCTAACACCAAACCGTGCCGATGCCATGAGTCATTTTGGAACAGCAAGAGATTTACGTGCAGGTTTGATTCAAAATGGTATAAATCCAGAACTGATGAGCCCGTCTGTTTCTGGTTTTCATGTCCACAGCCGAACACTGAAAATTGACATTGAAGTTGAAAATAAAATAAAAGCACCACGTTATTGTGGGGTGACAATTTCTGGTGTCAATATTCAAGACTCCCCGACATGGCTTCAAAACCGATTGAAAGCAATTGGCTTGGCCCCCATCAATAATGTTGTTGATATCACCAACTTTGTTTTGCATGGATTAGGACAACCCCTTCATGCTTTTGATGCCGATAAAATTACAGACAAAAAACTCATCGTTCGAACAGCTCAAAAGAATGAAAAATTTGTAACTCTTGATGGTGTAGAACGCACGCTAAACGAAGAAGACCTTATGATTTGTGATGCCAAAAAACCAATGTGTATAGCAGGGGTTTTTGGTGGACTCAACTCTGGAATTAGTGAGCAAACAACCAATGTTTTCTTAGAATCTGCATACTTTGATCCTGTAAGCATTCGAAAAACGGCCAAAAGACACGGATTAAGCACCGACGCCTCTTTTAGGTTTGAACGTGGTGTCGATCCCAACATTACAAAATATGCGTTAAAATATGCAGCAATTCTGATTACTGAAATTGCAGGTGGTGAAATATCGAGTGATCTTTGGGATGAGTATCCTGTAAAAATTGAAGACCAACAAGTATTGCTGAATTTCCAAAATATTACAAATATTATTGGGCAAGAAATCCCTCGTGAAACAATAAAAGAAATTTTAACTTCACTAGAAATAAAAGTCAATAGTGTGACAGAAACTGGGCTGGGGCTTACCATTCCTGCTTACAGAAATGATGTTCAAAGAGAAATTGACGTGATCGAAGAAATTCTTCGTGTTTATGGGTACAATAATATTGATATCACAAACAAATTAAACGCCTCTATTCCGTCTTCTTCTAAAAAAGAAGAACATAAAATTGAGAGTCAAATTGCCAATCATTTTGTAAGTCTTGGGTTTAATGAAATTATGACCAATTCGTTGAGTTCTGAAAAATATACAACCTTGAGTGATCAACTCAATGAAAAGCAATACGTTAAAATCTTAAATCCTCTCAGTAGCGATTTATCCGTCATGCGAAGAACCTTATTGTTTTCTGGTCTTGAAGCTGTAGCGTTCAATTTGAACAGACAACAAACACAATTGAAACTGTTTGAATTTGGCAAAACATACCACCAATTTGATGACAAACGAGAAGAATTCAAACATCTAAGTATCTTTTTGACAGGATCAAAAACATCAGAAAATTGGAGTACACCAACAACAACTGTTGACTTCTATTATCTGAAAGGAATTGTATCCTCGGTATTTGAAAAAATTGGGCTTACGACCCTTAAAACGAAACCTATAAAAAGCGATATTTTTGATGACGGTCTGGCGCTTGTTATTGGAAAATCTGCTGTTGTTGAATTTGGAATAGTTAAACAAAACATTAGCAAAACTTTTGGCATTGATCAAGAGGTATTTTATGCAGATTTTAATTGGGATTTAATTTTTGATTCTATCTCATCGAGCAAAGTTAAATTTAAACCCATTTCAAAATTTCCAGAAGTTAGACGTGATTTTGCGCTGTTGATAGATGAAGACATCAAGTTTGAAACGATTTATCAACTGGCAAAACAAACCGATCATAAGGTGCTTTCAGATATAAATTTGTTTGATGTGTATAAAGGCGAAAACTTACCTAAAGGTAAAAAAAGTTATGCCGTAAGTTTCACACTACAAGACGATTCTAAAACATTAACAGATAAACAAATAGATAAGATAATGAGCAAACTTCAACAGAAGTTTGAAAAAGAAATTGGTGCAGAACTACGCTAATTTTTTTATCTTTTAAGGACTAAAAAAGTGTATTAACCTTCTTTTGCCGCAAGATAACGCTCTGCATCTAGAGCAGCCATACACCCTGTTCCAGCAGCGGTAATTGCCTGTCTGTACACATGGTCTGCAGCATCTCCACTGACAAAAACACCCTCGATGTTGGTACGAGAAGTTCCTGCTTCGTTTATGATATAACCCGTTTCGTCTAAATTTAAAACACCTTTAAAAATATCTGTATTTGGCTTATGACCGATGGCAACAAAAAATCCTGTTGCAGGAATATCTGTTTCCGCTTGCGTTTTGTTATTTTTGACTTTAACTCCGGTTACCACTTGATCATCGCCAAGAACTTCAACAGTTTCTGTATTGAACAAGATTTCAATATTGTCGGTGTTTTGTACTCTTTTGGCCATAATTTTTGAGGCACGAAAAACATCTCTACGCACGAGCATTGTAACTTTAGAACATAATTTTGAAAGATAATGCGCTTCTTCACAAGCTGAATCTCCGGCACCAACAATAACAACTTCTTGATTTCTGTAGAAAAAGCCATCGCATACAGCACATGCAGATACGCCACCGCCCAATTTTAAATATTTTTGTTCAGATTCTAAACCTAAATATTTTGCTGAGGCTCCCGTAGAAATAATGACCGTATCACAATGGATCTCTTTCGTATCATTGACCCAAACTTTGTGCGTATCTCCAGAAAAATCTACCTTGGTGATCCATCCGTCACGAACATCGGAACCAAAACGTTCTGCCTGAGCTTTGAGTTCGAGCATCATTTCTGGACCAGTTACGCCATCTGGATATCCAGGAAAATTTTCAACTTCGTTAGTTGTTGTTAGCTGACCTCCTGGTTGTGTTCCTTGGTAGAGTACAGGACTCATATTTGCACGAGCAGCGTAGATCGCAGCAGTATAACCTGCAGGTCCAGACCCAATAATTAAGCATTTTACAGATTCGATAGTTTGTGACATCTTTTAAAATTTTAGGATACAAAAATAAAAGTTTTAATCATAAATAACATATTTAGTTATCAACAGTATTTACAAAAGTATTATTTGTGGCGAAACAATAAATAAATCTTAACTTTGTGATAAACAAAACACGAACAAATGTTAACAATTGGCGTTTATGGAGGAACAGGGAGCGGCAAAACAACGATAGTTGAGAAAATCGTCTCTGAATTTCCATCTTCCGATATACAAGTCATTTCTCAAGATTCGTACTACAAAGACAATTCGGATTTGAGCTTTGAAGAACGTTGTGGGCTTAATTTTGATCATCCCGATGCTATAGATTTTGAATTACTATATCAACATGTTCTAGCGCTCAAAAATGGAGAAACTATACAACAACCTGTATATTCGTTTCAAACACACAACAGAACAGCGGAGACCATTTCAATTTCACCAAAAAAAATATTAATTATTGAAGGAATTTTAATTTTAAATTATCCCAAACTCCGTAGTTTTTTTGATCTTAAAGTATTTGTTGATGCCCGAAGTGATATGCGTATGGAACGCCGAGTAAGCAGAGACATTAGCGAACGTGGAAGGACGCCAGAAGAGGTGCTGAAACGTTATATGAAAACACTAAAACCAATGCATCAACAATTTATTGAACCCATGAAAATTCATGCCGATTTTATCATAGAAAACCACAAAAATGCTCCTGTTGATTTATCAAAACTTATCGATAAAATAAATGCGTTGCCCGTATGAAAAAAACCATAAACAGATTAAAAAATATAATCAAACCTTTCAAAAATATTTTTTTGTTGATCGCTGTTATTTTTATTTTTTGGATGCTATTTTTCGATGCAAATTCTTGGCTAATTCACAGAGAATTGAATAGTGAGATTGAGGCCCTAAATGTGAAAAAAGAATTTTATAAAAACGAAATTAATTCCGACAAAAAGCAAATCAAAATACTTCAAACTCCAGAGGGTGTAGAGAAATATGCTCGCGAGAAGTACACCATGAAAAAAGAAAATGAAGATATTTATATTGTAGAGACAGATACACTAAAGCCGAAAGAATGAAATTTAATGAATTTGAGAAACTATCTTCACAAGCGTGGAAACAACGTATTCAGTTTGAATTGAATGGTGAAGATTTTAATTCAAATCTCGTTTGGAAATCATTAGAAGGCATCGATGTCAAGCCATTTTATCATGCAGATTCTAGTATCGTCTCAAACCCAATTGATCATCAATCTGATGCCTGGCTAATAGGAGAAAAGATATTTGTTCAAAATGTAAAAGCTGCCCAAAATTTAGCAAAAGAATGTTTGAGTAAAGGAGCAGAAAGCATTTGTTTTATACTACCAAAACCTTCATTAAATATTCAAAATCTTCTTGACGGAATTGATATTTCAAGGATTAGAATATATCTTGATTTACAATTTTTAGACCCAAATTTTATACCACAAATTGAAGCATTAAAATTAAATCAAAATTCAAAAGTTTTTATCCTCTCTGATTGCATCGGACATCTTGCCAAAAGTGGCAATTGGTATAGTAATTTGTCCACCGATAAAAAAAACACTATAGACTACTGCCATTCGATGAAGGTCGCAAAATCTGTACTATCTGTAGACATGGCGCATTACCAAAATGCGGGAGCAAGTATGGTACAACAACTGGCCTATGCCCTCGCCCACGCATACGAGTATCTTGTTGATAATGAAAGTTTTAATGAATCAAGTATTGTTTTTAAAACTGCAATAGGCGGCAATTATTTCTTTGAAATTGCCAAACTACAGGCCTTGCGTTGGCTGTGGAATAGCTTGATGAAAGACCATAAAAAAAACATCAATTGTCATATTATATCTGAACCAACTAAGCGCAACAAAACAATTTATGACTACAATATCAATATGTTGCGAACAACAACGGAGATGATGAGTGCGGCATTGGGAGGTAGTGATTCTGTCATTAATTTACCCTACGATGCGCTCTATCACAAAGACAATGAATTTGGAAGACGACTTTCAAGAAACCAATTACTGATTTTGAAGCACGAGAGTGAATTTAATAAAGTTAATACTCCGACAGAAGGTTCATATTACATAGAACAACTTACAAAACAATTGGCAGAAAAAGCACTGAAATTGTTTAAAGAAATTGAAACACAAGGCGGGTTTTTGCAACTTCTAAAATCTGGTATGATTCAGCGGAAAATAAAAGAGCATGCACAAAAAGAACAACACAGTTATGATACTGGAGCGCAAGAACTTGTAGGAATTCATGTGCAACAAAACACGGAGGACAAAATAAAGTCTCAATTGCAGCTATATCCATTTCTTAAACACAATCCAAGAAAAACATTGATAGAGCCCATTCTGGCGAAAAGAATAGCAGAACCGATAGAGAAAAAACGTTTGGAAAATGAGTAGAAAAAGTGTACAACATATCAAACTCTCTTCTCATATCAATGCTGATCAAAGCAAAAAAAATGAAAGAACAACTTCTTACAACAAAGAGGATTTAAGTTCTGTAGAGCATTTGGGTTTTGGAGCAGGAACCCCACCTTTTTTGAGAGGCCCCTATTCTACAATGTATGTCAGACGACCATGGACTATTCGTCAATATGCTGGGTTTTCTACCGCTGAGGATTCTAACGCTTTTTACAAAAAAAATCTTGCCGCAGGTCAAAAAGGGCTTTCTGTGGCTTTTGACTTACCCACCCATAGGGGTTACGACAGCGATCACGAACGCGTCATTGGAGATGTCGGTAAGGCAGGTGTTGCCATAGATTCTGTAGAGGACATGAAACTTCTTTTCCATGAAATTCCTTTGGACAAAATGAGCGTATCGATGACCATGAATGGCGCTGTTTTGCCCATTATGGCTTTTTATATCGTTGCAGCACAAGAACAAGGCGTAACATTAGAACAACTAAGTGGCACCATACAGAACGATATTCTCAAAGAATTTATGGTTAGAAACACTTATATCTACCCTCCTGAGCCCTCTATGAAACTAATTGGAGACATCTTTGAATACACCAGTCAGTATATGCCTAAATTCAATAGCATAAGTATTTCTGGATACCATATGCAAGAGGCGGGTGCAACTCCAGAAACAGAATTAGCTTTTACACTTGCCAATGGGCTTGAATATCTAAAAAAAGGTCTAGAAATTGGTCTCGACATCGATATATTTGCCCCTCGCCTTTCGTTTTTCTGGGGTATTGGAATGCATCATTTTATGGAAATTGCCAAACTGAGGGCTGCACGACTTTTATGGGCAAAGATTGTAAAGCAATTCAATCCAAAAAATCCAAAATCAATGGCACTTCGGACCCACTGTCAAACCAGTGGTTGGAGTCTAACAGAGCAAGACCCTTTCAATAATGTTGCACGAACATGCATAGAAGCGACTTCTGCAGTTTTTGGTGGAACACAAAGTCTTCATACCAATGCCCTTGATGAAGCCATCGCACTTCCAACAGATTTTTCGGCACGGATTGCCCGAAATACTCAATTGTACTTACAAAAAGAGACACAAATTATAAAAACTGTAGATCCTTGGGCGGGTAGTTATTATGTTGAAAACTTGACCCATCAAATCGCTGATGACGCTTGGGATATCATTCAAGATATTGAAAATCAAGGGGGAATGACAAAAGCGATTGAGGCAGGAATACCAAAACTAAAAATAGAAGAAGCGGCTGCAAAGAAACAAGCGCGTATAGATTCTGGACAAGATATTATTGTTGGGGTGAATAAGTTTGAGTTGGAAAATGAAGACCCATTACATATTTTGGAGGTTGATAATGCCCTTGTGCGTCACCAACAAATAGAACGTTTAAAACAACTTAAAGCGGCGCGAAATCAAATTGAAGTTGAAAGATGTTTAAAAACAATTACAGCTGTTGCAAAAAATGGTCAAGGAAATTTATTAGCTTTAGCGGTAGAAGCAGCCAGAGCAAGAGCAACTCTTGGCGAAATTAGCACCGCACTAGAAGTGGTGTATGGACGTTATCAAGCAAAAATAAAATCGATATCCGGCGTGTATAAAAAAGAAATAAAAAATGATGCCTCATTTGAAAAAGCCAAGCGTATGGCCAATGAATTTGCGGAAAGTGAAGGACGCCGACCTCGAATAATGATTGCTAAAATGGGGCAAGATGGACACGACCGTGGAGCCAAAGTCGTGGCTACTGGCTACGCCGATCTTGGGTTTGACGTTGATATTGGTCCTTTGTTTCAAACGGCCAAAGAAACCGCCAAACAAGCGGTAGAAAATGATGTGCATATCCTTGGTATTTCTACACTTGCAGGAGGACATAAAACACTGGTTCCCAAAGTTATAGAGCAACTAAAATTGATGAACCGTGAGGACATAATGGTCATTGTTGGAGGCGTTGTTCCAAAGCAAGATTACGACAGTCTATTTGAAGCAGGAACAGTAGCTATTTTTGGCCCTGGAACAAAAATTAGCGAGGCTGCCATCACCGTGTTGGATATATTGATAAATTAATTATATTTACAACGACCAAACCTATTTATTCTTCAAATAAGATTTTAAAGTAATTTTTGACCCCAAATCAATTATGCTTGAATCTAAAACGATTGTCATTGCAAACCAAAAAGGTGGTGTTGGAAAAACAACCACTGCAATAAATTTAGCATCTGCTTTGGGGATCCTGGAACAAAAAGTTTTGTTGATTGATGCCGATCCTCAGGCCAATGCTAGCTCTGGTTTGGGTATAGAAAATCATCGTAAAAAATCGTTGTTGAATGTCTATAAAAATAATGATGATATTCAAAAACAAATTCTTCAAACCCACAATCCAAATCTTGATTTAATTCCAAGTTCTATAAAACTCGCTGAGTTAGAAATTAATCATCAATCTAAGGATGTATTTATGCTAAAAAATGCATTGGATGAATTAAAATCAAATTACGATTATATCATTATAGATTGCTCTCCATCTCTTGGTTATATTTCCATTAATTCATTTGTTGCAGCAGATAGTATTTTGATTCCTGTTCAATGTGAATATTTAGCAATGGACGGTTTGCAGAAACTGTTCAAAAATATCAAAGACATCAAGAAAAAATTTAATAAAAATCTTGAGATAGAAGGGCTTTTGATAACGATGTATGACCAGAGATTGAAACACAATAACGAAATTATAAACCAGTTGAAGTCTTTTTTTAAAGAGATGGTATTTAAAACCATCATAAAAAGAAATGTAAGCTTGAGTGAAGCTCCAAGTTTCGGCACCAATATTTTTGATTATAAAATTGAAAGTGAAGGCTCAAACAATTACCTCAATCTATCTCGTGAAATTATAACTAAGCACAATGCAATGAAAAAAACAAATCTAATTCTTGGTAAAACAATTCAACAAATTTTGGACAGCAATGAAACAATTACTCTAGAACAACCCAAACGAAATAGTTCTTTAAAACACTATGAACCGATAGAAAAAGATAAAAAAGAAATAAAAAGACTAAAAGGGCTCAGCAAAAATGAAGTTATAAAACGTCTTGGTCTTGTTTATAATGATATCCACTCGGATATTTGGATGTATCGCTTATCCGATAGAACATCGGTGTTTAGAAAGAATTTTCTGTATATATTTTTTGTTGATAACAGAGTCGAAAACGTTGAACTTAGACGATTTAAAAGGAATTAAATTTTACTTTAAAATTGTTGAAAACCTAACAACTATTGGTTTTTATTCCACACAAATAATTGTATTTTTGAGCTCACAAAAGGTCTAAACTCCAATGGGAAAAATCGTAGCTATTGCAAATCAAAAAGGTGGTGTTGGAAAAACAACGACTACTGTAAATCTGGCAGCTTCTTTGGGTGTTTTAGAAAAAAAAGTCTTGCTCATTGATGCAGATCCACAAGCCAATGCAAGCTCTGGTTTGGGAATAGATGTTGAAAGCGTAGAAAAAGGAACATACCAACTGCTTGAACACAATTGTACTGCAAAAGATGCTATCCAAAAAACCTCTGCCCCATTTGTAGATATTATTCCTGCTCATATCGATTTGGTGGCTTCAGAAATTGAGCTTGTCCATGTAGAAAAACGGGAATACATGCTTCAAGCTGGCCTAGAACCCATCAAAAAAGAATACGATTATATTCTTATCGATTGTGCTCCATCTCTTGGACTTCTTACCTTGAATGCCCTCACTGCAGCAGATTCTGTAATTATTCCAATTCAATGTGAATATTTTGCACTAGAAGGGCTTGGGAAACTTCTAAATACAATCAAAAGCGTGCAAAGAATACACAATGCAGACCTAGATATTGAAGGTCTATTGCTTACTATGTACGACTCAAGATTACGCCTTTCAAATCAAGTTGTAGAAGAAGTTCAAAATCACTTTCACGAGATGGTTTTCAAGACCATTATTCAGCGTAATGTCCGCCTGAGTGAAGCTCCAAGCTATGGCGAAAGCATAATTAATTACGATGTTAATAGTAAAGGTGCTTCAAATTACTTAAGTTTGGCTAAGGAAATTATAAGTAAAGTAAAAAGCTAATGGCAAAGGCGATCAAAAAACAAGCTCTAGGACGTGGATTATCGGCGCTTTTAAACGAATCCAAAAACGATCTTTCTGGTGTAGACAAACAAACTGCAAAACGCGCCGTGGGCTCTATCATAGAAATTGATTTGACCTCCATTGAAGTTAATCCTTTTCAACCACGATCACAATTTAATGAAGAACACCTCAAAGAATTGGCTGGATCCATAAAAGAATTGGGGGTCATTCAACCGATTACGGTACGAAAAATTGGTCAAAATAAATTTCAACTTGTTTCTGGTGAGCGTCGCTTTAGAGCTTCCAAAATGTTGGGCAATACAACAATTCCAGCATTTCTACGTCTTGCTAACGACCAAGAGGCTCTAGAAATGGCTTTGGTAGAAAATATTCAGCGTCAAGATTTAGACCCCATTGAAATTGCTATGAGCTATCAGCGATTGATGGACGAGGTGCAACTAACACAAGATCAAATGAGTCAACGTGTTGGAAAAAAACGTTCTACAATTGCCAATTATTTACGATTGCTAAAATTAGACCCCATCATACAAACAGGAATTCGCGATGGCTTTATTAGTATGGGACATGGCCGTGCTATTATAAATGTTTCAAAATCAACAGATCAACTGTCTATTTACGAACAGATTATTTCGAAAAAACTATCGGTCAGAGCTACAGAAGAATTCGTAAAAAACCTAAATCAACCAAAAGCAAAACCTTCAAAAAAAACGCCTGAAACACCCAGTTTTGTAAATGATGGTGTAGGAATTATTTCTGATTTTTTTGGAAAAAAAATCAGTATTAAAATGGGAAAAAAAGACAATGGTTCTATAAGTATCCCATTTCATTCTAGAGAGGATTATAAGCGTATTTTAAAACTTTTGAAGGGTGATCAGTAAAACTTGGGTGACCATACTATGTTTGATGTTGTGTGTAGCGATTGAGGCACAAGATAAAATAAACGAACTTGAACAAGGCGTTGTACTAAGTTCTGAAAAAACATCGAGAGAACTAGACCCTTTGCGTCCAGCAAAAGCCGCATTTTACTCTGCAATTTTACCTGGACTAGGACAGGCATACAACAAAAAATACTGGAAAATTCCAATTGTGTATGCTGCTATTGGAACTGGACTTTATTTTTATATAGATAATAGCAACGTTTATAAACGCTATAGAAACGCCTACAAAAGACGTTTGGCTGGATTTACAGATGATGAGTTTTATGGCCCAGGCGACACTCCTTTTCTCTCCGATGAAGCCCTCATTAGAGCACAACGAACCCTGAAAAGAAACAAAGAATTGTCAATGCTTGTTACGGTGGGTCTTTATGTTTTGAATATTATTGAAGCAAATGTAAATGCACATTTAATTCAATACAATTTAGATGAGAATTTGGCCTTGAAACCCTATATAGATTTTAACAATCCAAATTATTCGGCCCAAATGGGACTCTCTTTAAATATTAAATTTTAAGATATGAAAATTGCTTTGCTTGGCTATGGAAAGATGGGAAAAGTCATTGAAAAAATTGCACTTGAAAGAGGTCATCATGTGGTTTTAAAAATTGATAAAGACGACACCAATTTTGATCTTAGTGTTGCAGATGTTGCCATAGATTTTAGCGTACCAACAGCTGCCGTTGGAAACATTAGTGCAGCCTTGAATCAGAATGTTCCTGTAATTTCTGGAACTACTGGTTGGCTCGACAACTTTGAAGACATAAAATCACTTTGTGAAAAAACTAATGGTGCTTTTATCTATGCTTCAAATTTTAGTTTAGGAGTCAATTTATTTTTTGAGCTCAATAAGGTTTTAGCCAAACTTATCACCCCCTTCAAAGAATATAATGTTCAAATAGAAGAAATTCATCATACTCAAAAACAAGACGCTCCCTCTGGAACAGCCATTACATTGGCCGAAGGTATTGCAAAAGAATCTAACTATGAGGGATGGACTTTAAGTCCAAAGACAGAACCACAAAAGATTAAAATTGAAGCCAAACGGATTGAAAACGTTCCAGGAACTCATACCATTAATTATACCTCTGAAGTGGATACACTAGAAATCACTCATACAGCACACAACAGAAATGGTTTTGCATTGGGAGCAGTTGTTGCTGCAGAATGGATTATTGGAAAAAAAGGTATATTTACAATGAAAGACGTGTTAAATATTAAATAAACTTGTAACAAATTCGACGTCCCCACAACATACATAAAAACAAAAAATTATGACATTAATACAGTGGTTTAATTTTATTTTGGTACTGCAAGTTATTCATGGTCTCGGAACATGGAAATTATACCAAAAAGCAGGACGAAAAGCATGGGAAGCCTTTGTGCCAGTTTATAATGCGCTTGTTCTTTTCAAAATAATGAATAGACCTTGGTATTGGATATTTTTTATTTTTTTACCAGTAATCAATTGTGTTATGCTTCCGGTCATTTGGGTAGAAACCGCAAGAAGTTTTGAAAAAAACTCCACTACAGACACCCTACTTGCTGTGGGAACACTAGGCTTTTATAGCTACTATTTAAATTATATTTTGGATGTAGAGCATGTCAAAGACAGAGACCCTGAGCCAAAATCTAATGCTGGACAGTTTTTAAATTCTATCCTTTTTGCCATTGTAGTCGCCAGCGCTGTTCATATTTATTTTTTACAACCTTTTATTATTCCTTCGTCGTCTTTAGAAAAATCTTTACTAGTTGGTGATGCGCTAATTGTAAGTAAAATGCATTATGGCCCTCGTGTGCCAATGACGACTGTAAGTTTTCCTATGGTACACGACTCTGTTCCCTTTACAGGAATAAAATCATATCTATTTAGTGATAAAATTGAAGAAAAAAACACCTCTTGGAAAAACAAACTTCAACTCCCCTATCTTCGAATTCCAGGGTGGGAAAAAATCAAACGCAACGAAATTGTAGTGTTCAATCAACCTGCTGATACGCTCTTGGATATGAACGATTTTACACCAAATCGAAATTATTATAAACCCATAGACAAAAAAACAAACTTAGTCAAACGCTGTGTTGGCGTTGCTGGTGATACATTGGAAATCATCGATGGATATGTGTATATCAACGGAAAGAAAAACAAACTTCCAGGCCGTGCACGATTACAATTTTCATACCGAGGAACCATAAAACCCGGAAAAGGTTTCAGCAGAAACATCACTAATCGTTTGAAAACGTATTATGATATTACGGATGGAATAAGAACTAATGGCTCCTCCTACTTTGAACTTTCGGCAGCTACAGAAGAATCTGCAGAATTATTCAAAAAACATCCTAGCGTTGCTAGTTTAGAACGCAAAATTTTACCTAAAGGACAAGTTGATAGAAGTCTTTTTCCTCAAGATCCTGCCTACAATTGGAATATGGATCAGTTTGGCCCCCTTTACATTCCAAAAAAAGGAGCAACAATCGCTATTGATACTGCAAATTTACCTTTGTACAAACGCCTAATTTCTGAATATGAAGGCCAATCAATTTATGCAAAAGGAAATCAAATTTACATCAATGGAAAAGTAGCATCAACATATACGTTCAAGCAAAATTATTATTGGATGATGGGCGACAATCGCAATAACTCTATTGATGCACGTCGTTGGGGCTTTGTTCCAGAAAATCACGTGGTAGGAAAACCTGTATTTATTTGGATGAGTTGGAATACAAATGGTTCGGGCTTCAACAAAATTCGTTGGGATCGCATGTTTACAACTGTACATGCAGATGGACCACGACGTTCGTATTTAATTCATTTTGTGGTCCTACTCCTATTGAATTACGGCTATAGAAAGTGGAGAAAACGCAAAAAAGAAGCGGCTTAGACACAGACAATGAGCCTTATTTATCCATCTTATTTTCCAAATATTGCAAGCTGTATTGTTAGTATTCAATCTGAAAATACTTGTTTTGAAGTAGAGGATAACTATCAAAAACAAACATTTAGAAACCGGTGTTATATTTATGGTGCCAATGGAAAACTTGGTCTGCATATTCCTGTACACTATACGCAATTGAAGCGTCAAAAAACAAAAGACATTCGAATAGACAACAGCACAAATTGGAAATCTATTCATTGGAAATCTATTGAAAGTGCGTATAGAACTTCTCCATTTTTTGAGTTTTATGAAGATGATTTTAAAACCCTTTTCAAGACCAAAAGCGAATGGCTAATGACGTATAATTTTCAATGTATTGATTTGATTCAGCAATGTTTGGACGTAGATTTTAATTTTAAAACATCTATTAGTTTTGAAAAAGAAGTAGAAGACGATTTTAGATTTTTAATTAATGTTAAAAATCATGAACATACCCAAACTCGCCCATACATTCAAGTTTTTGAAAATAAACATGGCTATTTGAATAATTTGAGTGTTTTGGATCTTCTATTTAATCTTGGTCCAGAGGCACTTCCTTATCTTATAAATCATCCGCCACTAAAAAAATAGAAAACTATTTTGCTGTTTTTTTATTCAAGTTCTAGTGTTGTAGAAATTGGAAAATGATCGGAATAGTGAATATCATAGGTATGAAAATCGACTATTTTTAAAGATTTATCCGCAAGAATAAAATCGATGCGCAAAGGAAAAAAATCAAAAGAAAAGGTACGCCCAAAACCATCTCCAGCCACATCAAATGCATCATTAAAATCTGATTTCAAAAGGCGATAAACATAAGAATGCGTAGTGTTGTTAAAGTCTCCACTCAAAATGGTTTTATAAGGCGATGTTTTCATATGATTGACCACCAAATCCGCTTGATAGTGTTGGGCTTCAAAAGTTTTGCTGATGCGTTTGAAAAGTTGATCTGATGTTTCAGAATTCAAATGTTTCACAGTGGGGTTTATCCCTGATGATTGCAAATGAATGTTATATATTCTTAGGGTATCCTTTTGAACTAGAACATCGGCAAAAATGGCGCTATTGGCCGAATTTGGAAATTTTATAATTCCGGTATCGAGAAGTGGATATTTTGAGAAAATAGCCAATTCAGATTTTGTTGATGAACCAGAATTAAAAACAAAAGGATAGGTCATTTTTTGGGCAATTTCACTGTTGTATTCTTGAACCGATAAAATATCTGGAGCGGTTTTGTTTATAAACTTTAGAATTTTTTCTGGAATAGCATCATCTTCAATCCAATTGTACAGATTTAACAAGCGAACATTATAACTCATCACGGAAAGTGTATTTTCCGAATTGTTTTGATTTGGACTTGAAAAATTATATAATGATGTTATGTGTCCAAAACCAAGAGCCAAAATTAATCCCGATAACAAAAATTGCTTTTTGACTTTAATGATCCAATAGATAAAAAAAATGATGTTTATTAGGATTAAAAAAGGAACTGCAAGACTTAACACCGCTAAAAATGAAAATGCCTTTGGTGGAACATAGGGTAAGGCATAAGAGAGTAAAAGAAGCGTTGCCCCTAAAGAATTGATGAGAAAAATAAGCTTATCAAGAAAATTCAGATGTTTCAAAACTAGTTATTTTTTTCCAGCGCGAAACAAAAAATCTTTCTCGGCTTGTGTTAAACTTTCATACCCACTTTTACTGATTTTATCTAAAATCAAATCAATTTGTTTTTGATGCGTGAAATTGTCAAACTCTTTTTTATTCTGGCCTGCCATTGTCGAAGATTTCTTTTTCCTATAGACTGTTTTTAGGCCTTTTTTTGATTTAAAATAATTTAAAAACCCATCTAAAAAACTTCCAAAATCTTTACCCTTATGAAATTGTTTTGCATAAAAATAACCAGATAAATAACCTCCAATATGAGCCACTGTTCCTCCAGAGTTGACAGATAAAAGTCCGGGTAAATCAAACACAATCATTGCAATACCCAAGTATTTTAGTGGAAAACGAAACGTAAAAAAGCCAACAGATTTATTAGGTAAATAAGCACATAAAAAGAGAATACATGCCCGAACACCGGCAGACGCACCAACTAGTGGACCATTAATTTGTAATAGATTGGGGAATAAAACAGCAACAATAATAAAAGCTAATCCACCAAAAATAACGCCAAGGCTATAAATTTTTAGAGAAAGTCGAGGCGAAAATAAATTAGAAAATGTTTGTGCTACAAAGTACAAAACAAGCATATTGAAAAATAGGTGACCAAAACTTTTATGAAGAAACCCATAGCTAATGATACCCCAAGGGCGACCAAAAAACTCCGATAAAATATAAGGCAAAGAAAACCACTCCAAAAGATTAAAACCGATAAGATTTAAGAATATACTCAAAGCAAAAACGACAATATTGAGTACGATTATTTTCTCCAAAATGTGTAATCGAGATAATTTCTCTTTAATGTCTTGTGAAAGTGTTGTCATCTAATTCCAGCGGTATTTATCAAATTGATTTTTTTTCCAAAAATACATGAGTAAAAATCCTGTAAGTGCACCGCCGATATGAGCAATATAGGCCGTATTGCTAGGGCTAAAAACTGAAACTCCTGAAAGAGCAGAAAATAAATCCAACGCTATAATTCCAGGTATGAAATACTTTGCCTTTATGGGGATAGGGAGAAAAATAAGCATCAGTTCGGCATTAGGATTAAGCATCCCAAAAGCAACTAAAATACCCATAATTGCCCCCGATGCACCAACCATAGAGCCATTGCTTTTGACATTCAAATCAAAAAATAACCGAAAAGTCGTTTCATCCATTTGACTCAAACTTTTTCCATAACTTTCTAAAAGTGGTTGCATTTTTTGAGCCAAAAGTTCGCCTTTAAACAAATTATTATCTAGAATATTTAAACTTGAAATTTCCTTGATCATCTCAAAAGTAAAACCACGGGTCTGCAAATCACTCAAAACAGGATAAATTTGAATGTAATAGACCACAAAAGTGAGAGCAACTGCACCCAATCCGCAACTGATATAGAACGTCAAAAATTTTCGCTGACCAAAAATTTGTTCTACAGCAGAGCCAAACATCCAAAGCGCAAACATATTGAATAATAAATGCTGAAAACTGCCATGCATAAACATATGCGAGAGAATTTGCCAAAATGCAAAATAATCACTCATCGGATAAAAAAGAGCGAGTAGTCTATAAAACAAATCTTCATTCCCCATCAAATATGTCCCTGCAAATACAATGACATTTAAGATGAGAAGATGTTTTACTGTAGGGGTTATTCTTAACATATCAATTGAATTTAGATTCTATTTCAGAGGTTTCGATTGTTGTAAAAATAGCTTTATTGGTCAAAGAAATTGCAGGTTCTTTGCAAGCAAATAATGAATTGACAATAAACTCTTGCTCTGTAATATTTAATTTTTTTCCATTTTTGATGGCTAAGCTTTTAGCAAAAGTTTTGGCCAATAGATCGCTAGTACTAAAGTTAAAATCGGGAACTTCATTTTGTACATCATCAATGAGTTGAACAAATACTTTTGAAACATCATTTTCTTTTATGGCCACAGGGATCGCAGAAATGACTGCTTTTGTATGGCCTAAATCGTCAAAAACAAAACCAGCATGTTCTAATTGGTCTTTTATGCTTTGGAGAACTTCCAATTCTTTGGTTGAAAACTCCAGTTCTAAAGGAAACATAAGTTGCTGACAAACCGCATCTTTCACTGTTATTTGTTTCAAAAAATCTTCATACAAAATACGTTCGTGCGCTCTATTCTGATCGATCACAACCATACCAGATTTGATGGTACTAATGATGTATTTATTTTGGAGCTGAAATGTATTATGAACTTTTTTACCTTCATCTTCGTCAAAAATTGAAGATTGTAATTCATCAGATTCGTACTGAACTTCGCTAAAATTATTGTTTTGATCAGCCGATTCCTTATCTAATCCAGTATAAAGCGCTTCCCACGCTGGAGAAGAAGTTGGTGGATTATTATATGATTTTGCAAAAGGATTGAAATTTGGATCAACTTCTACTTTTGGACTTGATATTTGTTCGTTGTGACGATGCTGATGATATGGGGTATCCATGGATGCATCACGCTTAAAATCGAGGATAGGTGCAATACTAAATTGACCTAAACTGTGTTTAACTGCCGCTCTCAATAGTGCGTATATTGTGGGTTCATCGTCAAATTTTATTTCTGTTTTTGTCGGGTGAATATTAATATCTATAGATTTGGGATCAACTGACAAATTGAGAAAATAACTCGGATATTTTGAATTGGGAAGTAATCCTTCAAAAGCGGCTAAAATGGCATGGTTCAAATAAGGACTTTTGATGAACCTTTGATTGACAAAGAAAAACTGTTCTCCTCTAGATTTTTTGGCATACTCTGGTTTTCCAATAAACCCCGAAATTTTCAACAACTCTGTATCCTCATCAACGGGAACCAATTTTTCATTTGTTTTTTTTCCAAAAGTATGCACAATACGCTGTCTAAAATTTTCTGAACGCAAATCAAAAAGAGTATTTCCGTTATGATACATCGAAAAGTTGATTTGAGGATGAGCCAAAACCACGCGATGAAATTCATCGATGATATGGCGCAACTCTACAGCATCAGATTTAAGAAAATTACGTCGAGCAGGAATATTAAAAAATAAATTTTTCACTGCAATAGAAGTCCCTTTTTGGGCAGCAACAGCATTTTGATCGACGATAGAACTTCCTTCGATAGTGATGGCCGTACCTAGCTCTACATCTTCTACTTTGGTTTTTAGTTCTACGTGTGCAATAGCGGCTATACTAGCCAAGGCCTCTCCTCGAAAGCCTTTTGTATGCAATGCAAATAAGTCTTCGGCCGCTTTGATTTTGGATGTAGCATGACGCTCAAAACTCAAACGAGCATCGGTAACACTCATCCCTTTGCCGTTGTCAATAACTTGAATCAGCGTTTTGCCCGCATTTTTAATCAATAATTTGATTTCTGTAGCTTTGGCGTCAATAGAGTTTTCTAGCAATTCTTTGACCACCGATGAGGGCCGCTGAACGACTTCTCCAGCTGCAATCTGATTGGCAACATGATCTGGTAAAAGTTGTATAATATCGGACATTAGCTGAAAAATATTGAAAGGTCAAAATCTATGAACCATAAAAAAATAAAAACAAGAATGAGCGCTATTATTTTAATTCTGTAGGACGTTTGGCGATCCGTACTTTTCATATCGCTTAAGGCATTTTTTAGGGTGCCTTTCAGATTTGTTTTTTGGATGGTTACTCGTTGGTCATCAAATTTATGTTTGATTTCAAAAGGGCTGGAATCCCCCTTATAATAACGAGGTTCGTAATTAAATTTTTTATTTTTTCTGAGTTTAAATAACCCCATATTTTATAAATATTTAGCATCCAAAACAAGCATTCCTATGAGTAATAAAGCTAAAATGACAATGAGCCAAGTTAATGAAAATGGTTGTTTTCGGCGTTTTTTTAGCTTGAATTTTGACATAAGAATATTCCAACTCTATTCCTTCAAAAATACTTAAAAATTACAGGATAAAAAAGAAGACAGGAAAATTATATGCAATTAAACCGATCGGTTAAAGTCAATCATTTTGAGGGCCGTAATGGCTGCTTCTACGCCTTTATTGCCATGTTTTCCACCAGAGCGATCCAAGGACTGTTGCTTGTTATTGTCGGTTAGTAAACAAAATATTACAGGTACGTCATTTTGAATGTTTAAATCTTTGACGCCTTGAGTAACACCAGCACAAACATAATCAAAATGTTTTGTTTCGCCTTGAATGACACATCCTATGGTTATGACCGCATCGACACCAGAAGATTGTACTTTTTTTGCAGCATAAATCAGCTCAAAACTCCCAGGAACTTTATAAACTGTTATGTTTTCTTTTGAAACCCCACACTCAACAAGGGTATGAAGTGCACCCTCTAAAAGTCCGTCTGTGACTTCAGAATTCCATTCGGAAACGACGATACCAATCTTGAAATCAGCCGAATTTGGAAGTGCTGTTTTATCGTAATTAGATAGGTTTGTATTTGCCGTTGCCATACGGTTTTTAATTACGAGATGCTTGTGCTTTTCCTATAAAAACATCAATATCTTTGGCTTCTGTACTTTCTGGGAAATCTACTTTTATAGATTTAAAATACTCTAATGCTTTTGCATTTTTTCCAAGTTTTAGGCCAATAACACCGGCTTTATAAAGATACATTGGCGTTGTATAGTTATTAGTTTTGGCATTAGCAGCTTGTACATAGTAATCAAAAGCATCCTCTAATTGTTCCAATTGGACAAATGCATCACCTATGCCTCCTTTTGCGATAGGTCCAAGGACATCATCTGTAGATTGGAAAGCGTTTAAATACTCAATAGCATTGACATAATCTTTCATATTTAGGTAAGCCATACCTGCATAATAGTTTGCAAGATTTCCGGCCTTTGTTCCGCTGTAAGTTTCAGCGATATCGAGCATTCCATATTTTCCATCAGCACCATTTAATGACAATGTGAACAAAGAATCTTGTGCACTGCCTACAGCTTCATCAAAATATTTTTGAGCCGAATACATGTCATTCATTGCTTGGCTTTCCTTTGGTTGTTGAATATATTTATCAAAACCTAAATACCCCAAGACCAAAACAGCTGCTAACCCTACTACGATAAAGATGTATTTTTGATTGGCTGCAACCCATTGTTCAGTTTTTGATACATTTTCGTCCAGTGTATTAAAGACTTCTGCAGTTGTTGAACCATCTTCAATAGACTGCTGTTTCTCTGCTTTTGTTTTTGGCTTACCGCCACGTTTCTTATATGTTGCCATGATGTTATAAAATATGAGGGGCAAAAATATAATTTTATTCTTAAAATAATGATAATTTATTTGTTATTTTTCAATATTTTGCAGCTGAAATTATCGTTATCTTTTTAAACTTTAGATTTAAAACCAATTTACACACGGATGCTTTTGAAGTCAATTAATTTAGTGAATTATAAAAATTTTGACAATCAATCATTTGAATTCAATCAAAAGGTGAACTGCTTTGTTGGGCCCAATGGTATTGGGAAAACCAATATTTTAGATGCTATTTATCATCTTTCCTTTGGAAAAAGTTACTTCAATCCTATTGCAACACAGAACATAAAACATGGAGAAGATTTTTTTGTTGTTGATGGACGTTACAACAAAGATGAAAGAGACGAAAAAATAGTCATCTCCCTAAAAAAAGGTCATAAAAAAATTATCAAGCGCAATGCCAAAGCCTACGAACGCTTTAGCGACCATATTGGATTTTTACCTCTTGTTATAATATCACCAGCCGATCGTGATTTGATTACGGAAGGCAGCGAAATGCGCCGAAAATTTATAGACGGTGTAATATCGCAAAGCGATAAAATCTACCTAGAACAATTGATTCAGTACAATAAAACTTTGGGGCAACGCAATGCATTATTGAAATATTTTTCAAATAACAACACCTTTGATATTGATACACTAGAAATTTATAACGAGCAACTTGCCAAGCTGGGTACAGAAATTCATAGCAAAAGACATGCCTTTATTGAAGCCTTTACCCCTATTTTTATCAAGCAATATAAAGCCATTAGCAACCAAAATGAGGCGGTCAGTTTGCAGTACAAAAGTCAATTGAATACCCAGCCATTGGACACTTTACTCAAAACGCAAATCAATAAAGATCGTGCATTGCAATACACAAGCGTAGGTACTCACAAAGATGATATTGAATTTAATATCGGTGAATATCCAATCAAGAAATTTGGTAGTCAGGGACAACAAAAATCGTTTTTGATTGCTCTAAAATTAGCGCAATTTGATATTATTAAATCGCAAAGTGGCACCACACCTATTTTACTTTTAGATGATATTTTTGATAAATTGGACGAACACCGCGTAGAACGCATTATTGGTATGGTGAATGACGATAGTTTTGGACAATTATTTATTTCAGACACCCATGCAGAGCGTACCGAGAAAGCGGTGAAAAATGCCCATCAATCTTTTGAAATTTTCCAATTATGAAACAATGTGTCATTCTTTTTTTTGTAATTATGATGGGTTGTAAACCAGAAGCAAGTCAGTATGTCAATTTTATTGAGGGGTACTGGGAAATAGAACGTGTCACTAAGGATGATCGAACCATCAAGGAATTCAAAATTAGTACAGGAATTGATTATTTTAAAATAAATAATAACTTAAGTGGTTATCGAAAAAAACTAAAGCCCAATTTTCAAGGGACTTTTGAAACTTCTGAAGATGCGTTAAGTTTTCAGGTAAAAATAGAGCACAACAGCCTATATTTGGAATATAATGACAATGCAACAACTTATAGTGAAGAAATTATAAAAGCCAACGCCTCGGTGCTTGTTATTGCTAATGCAGAGGGCTTTGTGTACTATTATAAACCATACGAATCTCTTAATTTGAACGAATGAGCAAACGCCACAACGACCATCAAAAAATTGACGAAGTATTGGCCTCTTTTGTTGACAACAACAAATTAGAGAAAGGATTGGACAGTGTAAACGTCGCCAATGCTTGGCGCGAGCTAATGGGTAATGGTATACAAAGTTATACCAACAGCATCAAACTGCACAATGGCACTTTGTATGTGGCTTTGAGCTCCTCTGTGCTTCGAGAAGAATTGAATTATGGCAAGGATAAAATCATAGCCATGATCAATGAGGAACTAGGCAAAGATGTCGTGAAAAAAGTAGTATTGAGATAATAAAAAAACCCGCTACCGCACGATTCCTATCGTTTGGTTTTTATTTGAAACGCGAAAGGATAAACTTCGTTGAATCTTTGATTTCGCGCACTAGCAGAGATAACGTAATAAACGGCCATCTGACGACATATTCGAGAAAATAGAGCACAAAAAAACCACACTATTTAGCGTGGTTTTATGTGTTTTTCTAAAAAATCCTAAAACATCTCGCGTCCTGAAAAGTGGAAAGCACCTTCGATAGCAGCATTGTCGTCGCTATCACTACCATGAACTGCATTTTCACTAATGGAATCTGCAAACATATTACGAATGGTTCCCTCTGCAGCCTCCGCAGGATTGGTAGCTCCAATAAGAGTTCTAAAATCTTCAACCGCATTGTCTTTTTCCAAAATTGCCGCAACAATGGGGCCACGCGTCATATACGTCACCAATTCACCAAAAAACGGGCGTTCTTTATGAATGTCATAAAATGCTTCGGCATCTGCTGTTGTCAGTTGTGTCAATTTCATTGCCACAATGCGAAATCCTGAAGACGTTATTTTTTCTAAAATTGCTCCGATGTTACCTTTCTCTACAGAGTCTGGTTTTAACATCGTAAAAGTTCTATTATTTGCCATAGTTAAAATTTAATTCGTGCAAAAGTAATCATTTTGATTTGAAATTCCTTTGCAGGTCTATTTATAAAAAGTTGTATCTTTGTTTCTTATGAAAAGTTTAACTTTTGAAACTTTAAAAACATTATTACAAACACCTAAAAATGTGGTGATTGTCCCTCATGTCAACCCCGATGGTGATGCCCTAGGCTCGTCCCTTGGGCTCTATCATTATTTGATACAAAAGGGACATAACGTTTGTGTTATTGTACCCAATGATTATCCTGAATTCCTTAAATGGATTCCTGGAACTTCAACGATTATTCAGTTTGACACGCACACCGAAATTGCGCAACAAAAGTTAGACAATGCTGAAGTATTATTTACTTTAGATTTTAATGCACTACACCGCAGTGGTCCAATGCAAACAGTCTTAGAAAAAAATAAGATCCCAAAGATCATGATTGATCATCATCAGCAACCAGAAGATTATGCGGCATACACCTACTCCGATGTCAATATGTGCTCTACTTCTGAAATGATTTATCATTTTATGGATCAAATGGGCGATTTGGAATTGATGAATGTGGCTATCGGGACTGCGCTCTACACAGGGATTATGACCGATACAGCGTCTTTCCGTTTTCCGAAAACAACAAGCACAACGCATCGAGTCGTTGCACATTTTATAGAAGTTGGTGTGAATCATTCCAATATTCATAATAAAGTTTATGATGCCAATCGTTTTGAACGCCTTAAACTATTGGGGACAGCGCTGAGCAATTTGCGGGTCATGAACGCTTTGCATACAGCTTACATAACGCTTTCGCAAAAAGAATTGGACGAATTTGGATACCAAAAAGGAGATACAGAAGGGTTGGTAAATTACGGATTATCAATAAAAGGCATCAAGTTTGCGGCTATTTTTATTGAAAATAAAGACGATAGTATTATCAAAATCTCTTTGCGCTCCAAAGGCAATTTTGATGTGAATCAATTGGCGAGAGAACATTTTCATGGCGGAGGGCACCAAAATGCCGCTGGCGGAAAAAGTTTGTTGTCACTTGATGAAACAATCGAAAAATTTGAACATTTAGTTGAATCCCTTAAAGCTCAACTCCAAAGTGAATAGATCTCGATTTTTTCTGATTTTTATACTTTTTATTGGATGTAAATCCTCCGAAGGAAGAAGACCTGTTCAACAAAATTCTGGTCGTTTTTTTGATGCTTCAATACAACGCAACAAAGAGTTGAACGAGAAAGAATATAAGGCCATCAACACAGTGATAGATAATGCTAAAAATCCATTTATTGCTTCAGATTATGGATTTTGGTATCAGTACGCTAAAAAAAATGAAACAGAGACATACACTCCAAAATTTGGTGATCAAGTGTTCTACAGCTACAACGTAAAAAGTTTGGATGGCAAATGGATTTATACTCAAAATGAGACGCCCACAAAAACATATTTTGTAGATCAAGAAGACCTTTTTGCGGGGCTTAGAGACGGATTAAAACTCATGAAACAAAATGAAACGGTAACGTTTATATTTCCATCGCAACTGGCCTATGGCTATTATGGAGACGACAATAAAATAGGATCGAACATGCCCGTAATTTACGAGGTGACTGTTCAAAACATACTTCAAAATCAATAAATTAAAACAAAAACAACATCATGAAACTTACAAAATCTTTAACTTCTGTACTTGGACTTATTTTCTTGCTAAGTACCTCATCGTGTCAAAACAAATATCCAGAACTTGGCAGTGGATTATTTGCCGAATTTGCAACCACAAAAGACACAATGGTTGTAGAATTATTTTATGAAAAAACGCCGTTAACTGTAGCCAATTTTGTTGCGCTCGCAGAAGGTACACACCCAAAACTCGCAGACTCTTTGAAGGGAATTCCATTTTATAACGGGACTGTATTTCATAGAGTAATTGATGAGTTTATGATACAAGGTGGAGACCCCACTGGAACTGGCATGGGCAAACCTGGTTATACGTTTGGTGATGAATTTGACGAGACTTTAAAGCACGACAAACCAGGGGTACTTTCTATGGCTAATTCTGGACCTGCAACAAATGGGAGTCAGTTTTTTATTACGGAAGTTCCAACGCCTTGGCTTGATAACAAGCATACCATTTTTGGACAAATTGTAAAAGGACTTGAGGTTCAAGATTCCATTTCTAATGTGCAAGTGATGCCAGGAAGCAACAAACCATTGGAAGATGTTCGTATTTTATCTTTAAATATTATCCGTCAAGGGTTTAAAGCCAAACAATTTAATGCTGCAAAAACATGGAATAAAGAACTTCCTATTTTAGAAGAAAAACGCTTGAAGAAAATTGAAGAAGCTAAAAAAGAAGCGGAACGTCAAAAGAAATTGGCCGAAGAAAAAATGGAGACCGCTGCAGCAGAAATTCTTCCTGTTTTGGAAGACTATAAAAGTAAAGCAACACCAACAGATTCTGGTTTGTTGATCTACACCATAAAAGAAGGTACTGGTGAAAAAGCTAAACAAGGACAAACGGTTAAACTATTTTACGAAGGCTATTTTACGGATGGAAAACTCTTTGCAACTAATGTTAAAGACATTGACGTAAAATGTGGAACTTATGACGAACAAAAAGAACAGCGTGGGTTTTATAACCTAATGCCAATGCAAATTAGTGCCGATGCACAAATGATTCCTGGATTTAAAGAAGGTGTATTTAGTATGAGCAAAGGAGAAAAATCCTTTTTCTATTTGCCGTCTCACTTGGCCTATGGCGAAAGCGGACGTGGACCAATTGAGCCAAATACTGATCTGATTTTTATCGTTGAAATGGTAGAGGAAGAATAAAGCATAAAACATATCAAAAAAAAACCACGCTCTAAGCGTGGTTTTTTTGTAATTATTTCTTGGGAATCTCAGCCAAAATGGCTTTCAAAAACACCCAAAATTTCCGTACAGACGAAATCTGTACACGTTCATCTGGAGAGTGTGCGCCTTTTATATTTGGACCAAAACTAATCATATCCATATTAGGATAATGCGTTCCCAAAATACCGCATTCTAGCCCTGCATGGCAGGCCGCTACATGTGGTTCAGTAGTATTGAGTTTGATATACAACTCTTTTAAAATTTTTAAAATTGAGGAATTCATATTAGGCGTCCAACCAGGATAATCACCAGAGAATTCTACTGTACAACCCGCCAATTCAAAAGTGGCCCGCAAGACTTGTGCTAAATCCATTTTGGAACTTTCTACAGAAGAGCGTGTAAGACACCCGACTTTTAATTGTCCTTTATCTACCAAAACTCTGGCCACATTGTTGGAGGTTTCTACCAAGCCCTCTATATCTGGACTCATGCGAAAAACACCATTATGCGCCGCATTAAGCGCTTTCAGAAGCGGTTGTTGTACACCAAGCTCCATTACCATTGCTGGTAATTTGCTAGGATTTATGGAGATATTCAGTTCAGGTTCTAAGGTTTGAAATTCTTTTTCAATGGCAGAAATCAAGGCCCTAGTAGCTTCTTCAAAAGTTGTTTTATGCACAGCATCTACAACAACAATTGCAGTACTTTCTCTTGGAATGGCATTGCGTAAACTTCCGCCATCTATCCGAGAGACTCGAAGACCAAAGCGTTCAAAACCATTATATAAAAGTCTGCTCATGAGTTTATTGGCATTACCAAAACCTTTGTGAATATCCATCCCAGAATGTCCGCCTTGTAAACCTTTGATATTGATAAGGTATGGTATGGCGGTTTGTGGGGTTGGTTCTTCGATGTATGAACGCGTTGCGGTCACATCAACTCCACCAGCACAGCCCACCCCTATTTCATCGTCTTCTTCTGTATCTAAATTGAGTAATATATCGCCGTCAAGGCATCCGCCTTTAAGGCCCATGGCTCCAGTCATTCCAGTTTCTTCGTCTATTGTAAAAAGAGCTTCGAGTGCTGGGTGCGGCACGTCTTTACTTTTCAATACTGCCATTATTGTGGCAACACCCAAACCATTATCGGCGCCTAGCGTTGTACCTTTGGCCTTTACCCAATCGCCATCGACATACATTTGAATCCCTTGTGTCAGAAAATCAAAATTAGTATCAGCATTTTTTTGATGTACCATATCCAAATGCGATTGCAATACGACGGTTTTTCGGTCTTCCATCCCTAGTGTAGCGGGTTTTTTGATGATGACATTACCAACCTCATCTTCAAAAGTTTCCAAATTCAAAGAAGCACCAAATGCTTTCATAAAAGCAATTACTTGTTCCTCTTTTTTGGATGGACGGGGAACAGCGTTCAAATCGGCAAAATTAGACCAAATTTCTACGGGCTCTAATTGTCGTACTTCTTTACTCATAACTATATGTTTTTTTAAAGCACAAAGGTACATATATCGACATAAACCTAAATATTATTTTTTACTTTTGAATTATGTCTAAAACATTAAGACTTTGTATTGCGCTTAGTATTTTGCCTCAAATGCTCATTATCAATATTTTGAGTAAAAATCCAGCATGGGTAGAGTTATATTATAGTGAAGCGTTGTATCCCAAAATTTCTAATGCGCTTCGCTTTTTATATGGATGGATTCCGTTTTCTTTAGGAGATTTGCTCTATGTGACTGTTATTGGCTATGGCCTTTGGTGGGGCATCAAAAACCTAAAAAAACTTTTAAAAACCCCTGTACAATCAATCCTAAAGCTATTGTCTGTGGCATCAGTGTTGTACTTTATATTTCATTTGTTTTGGGGATTGAATTATTACCGCTTACCACTTCATCAAAAACAACACCTAAATCCGATTTATACCACGGCACAACTCTTGCGCACTACAGAACAGATCATTGAAACCTCCAATGCTGTGCATTTGAAATTGGCACAAAATAGCAGTGCCGTTGTACAGGTTCCATACAATTTTGATGAACTCTCAGAATTAGCTGCAAAAGGATATGAAAATAGCGCCAAAACTCAGCTCATTTTTGAGTACAAAAACCCGAGTCAAAAATATGCATTATGGAGTACTCCCCTGGCATATATGGGATTTAGTGGATACTTAAATCCATTGACCAATGAAGCGCAAGTCAATTGGCACAATCCCAAAAATTCTATGCCTTTGACTTTGGCCCACGAGCAAGCGCATCAAATTGGTTATGCTGCAGAAAATGAAGCTAATTTTATTGGTTTTTTGGTATGTGCCAACCATACAGATGATTTTTTTAAGTATAGTGGTTACTCCTTTGCACTGCGTTATTGTTTGAGTGAAGTTTACAAAAGAGATCAAAAAAAATATATAAAATTAAAAGAGCGTATCAACGAAGGGATTTTGATTGATTTTGAAAAAAGACGTGCACTTTGGGCGCAGTACAATAATCCTCTAGAACCTCTATTCAAGTCCATATATAGCAACTTTCTGAAAGTCAATGCTCAAGACAAAGGTATTGAGAGCTACAGCTATGTTGTAGGGTTGATTGTGGGGTATTTTGAAGCGCAATTTTAAAAATTTACTCTAAAGTTTTATGATTTACTTTAGAAAGTTTATCCTTATATTTAACCACGAAAAATTATTACTATGAAACAAATAAAACTCCTTCTCCTAGGATTTCTATGGGCCTATATTGGACATTCTCAAGATTATTTTCCAAAAAATGATGGTGTAAAAACCAAGGCCACAAACTATACTGCGATCACCAACGCAAAACTCTATATCACACCAACAAAAATAATCGATAATGGCACACTTTTGATAAAGGATGGTTTTGTTGTAAACAGTGGAAAAAACATTCAAATTCCTGAAAATTCTGAAATCATAGATGCTAAAGGTCATAGTGTTTATCCGTCATTTATAGATTTGTATTCTACTTTTGGTGTGGCCAAACCAAAACGAGTAAGTGGCAGCGGAAGATCACCACAGTATGGTCCTTCTCGAGAAGGATTTTATTGGAACGACCATATTAGAGCAGAACAAAATGCTATTGATGCATTTAAATTTGATAAAAAAACAGCCAAATCGATGCTCGAGCAAGGTTTTGGTGTAGTCAATACACACATCGAAGATGGTATTGTTCGTGGTAGCGGTGCCTTAATTGCACTAGATTTAAAGGGCACTGATGCCAAAAGAATTATTTCTGGACGTTCTGCACAATATTTATCGTTTTCAAAAAGTGTACAATCGCGACAATCCTACCCCACTTCGATCATGGGTGGAATGGCTTTGCTAAGACAATTGTACCACGATGCAGACTGGTACAAAAAAGGAAATAATAATACCACTGATCGATCAATAGAAGCGTTCAATCGCAATTCTAATTTGGTTCAAATTATGGCTGCTGGTAGCCGAGCAAACGCCTTGAGAGCAGATGCTGTAGGTGATCAATTTGGGGTGCAATATGTCATCCTTGGTGGTGGTGATGAATATGAACGCATTGCGACCATAAAAAATACAAATGCTGCTTTCATTATTCCTGTAAACTTCCCAAAACCTTACGACGTTGAAAATAGTTTCCTAGCCAATAAATTGGAACTTGAAAGCATGAAAGAATGGAACCAAAAACCAACAAATCCAAAGGTGTTAGCGGATCAAAACATTCGCTTTGCGTTCACAACAAATGGACTAAAATCTATAAAAACATTTAAATCGCATATCAAAAATGCTATTGATCATGGATTGAGTGCAACAAAAGCACTAGAGGCCCTAACAACCGTTCCGTCTCAAATTTTAAAAAATAATAAAATTGGAAATCTTCAAAATGGAAGTTATGCCAATTTTACGATCACTTCTGGTGCTATTTTTGAAAGTACAACTTCTATTTACGAGCATTGGATACGTGGTTCTAGGACTGTTTTTGGAGATTTACACAAAAAAGATATCAGAGGTGCATACACTTTCCAGCTCGAAGAAAATGAGTATAAACTTGAAATTGGAGGTAAAAAAGAAACGCCAAAAGCAACGCTTAAAGCTGATAGCTTAAATCTGAGTTGTTCTATTAAACAAGATAAAGATTGGGTGTATCTTCTCTTTACTGCAAAAGATACTGTACAGCAAAATTTTATACGTTTTAACGCCAAAGTAATTGAGACTGATTCTAATTTGAATGGTACGCTTGATTATGCAGACGGTTCAACACAAAATTTAACTCTAATAAAAGGCAATAAAACAGAAAATAAAACATCTTCAAAAGAAAAAAAGAAAGCCAAAGCAAAAACCATTTTACCAGTGAGTTATCCTAATGGTCCATATGGATTTGACAAACTGCCAGAGGCTGAAACGCTACTTTTTCAAAATGCAACAGTATGGACCAACGAAAATGATGGAATTCTTACAAATACTGATGTCCTTGTGAAGAATGGTGAAATTGCTGCTATTGGTAAAAATCTAAAAAGCAAAAAAGCAAAACTAATAGATGCTACAGGCAAACACCTCACCGCTGGAATTGTTGATGAACATTCACATATTGCCGCTGCAAGCATCAATGAAGCGGGGCAAAACTCTTCTGCCGAAGTTAGTATAGAAGATGTGGTAGATGCTGATGATGTTGATATTTACAGGAACCTTTCCGGTGGAGTAACCACCATTCAAATTTTGCACGGATCAGCCAATCCAATTGGTGGGCGTTCGGCGATTATCAAATTGAAATGGGGAGAATCGGCTAAAAATTTGATTTATAAAAACACACCAAAGTTTATCAAATTTGCATTAGGAGAAAATGTGAAACAATCCAATTGGGAAAGCTACAGCCGTTTTCCACAAACACGGATGGGAGTGGAACAAATGTATATAGACTATTTTTCTAGAGCCAAAGCTTATGATTTAAAAAAGAAAAGCGGTATGCCTTATCGTTTTGATACAGAAATGGAAGTTCTTGCCGAAATTCTAAACAAAGAACGTTTTATTAGTTGTCATTCATATGTACAAAGTGAAATCAATATGTTGATGAAAGTCGCAGAACGCTTTGACTTCAAAATCAATACATTTACACATATTCTCGAGGGGTATAAATTAGCCGACAAAATGAAAACGCATGGTGCAGGCGCCTCCACTTTTAGCGATTGGTGGGCCTACAAATACGAAGTAAACGATGCCATTCCATACAATGCTGCAATTCTGAATGACGTTGGTGTGGTTACGGCAATTAATAGTGATGATGCCGAAATGTCTCGCCGTTTAAATCAAGAAGCAGCAAAAGCCGTAAAATATGGTGGAGTTTCGGAAGAAGAGGCATGGAAAATGGTGACTTTGAATCCCGCAAAACTTTTACATATCGATGATAAAGTAGGAAGTATAAAAGTAGGTAAAGATGCCGATTTGGTACTTTGGAGCGATCATCCATTATCGATTTATGCGAAAGCAGAACAAACTCTTATTGAGGGGGTAAGATATTTTGATATTGATCAAGATCAACAACATAGAGAAAAGATTAAAGCAGAACGAAACACCCTAATTCAAATGATGCTAAAAGCAAAAAATAAAGGGATGAAAACGCAAGCCGTTAAGGTAAAAAAGAAACAAGAGATGCATTGTGATACACTAGATCACAATCACAATTAACAAAAAAACTTATGAGAACACTTAAGATACACATCATAGCGCTTTTGGCATTTTGCTTTTTGGGAAGCGCACAACAAACACCAGCATCAAAGCAACAAAAAACAGTGGCTATTGTAGGTGCAACAGTTCATACTGGAACTGGTAGTGTTTTGGAAAATAGCCTCATTATTTTTGACCAAGGTACACTTCAATATGTAGGGGCTATGGACCAGGGAAAAATAAATTCTGAAATGGACGTTATCAATGCAAGAAAACAACATGTTTACCCAGGGTTTATTATACCAAATTCCACTTTAGGGCTAATAGAAATTGACGCTGTTCGTGCCTCTGATGACGATTCAGAAATTGGCACATGGAACCCACATATTAGGAGTTTGATAGCATACAACACAGAGTCGAAAGTAGTAGAAACCATGCGTCCAAACGGAGTACTTCTTGCGCAAATTACACCAAGAGGAGGGCGAATTTCTGGAACTTCATCTGTAGTGCAATTAGATGCTTGGAATTGGGAAGATGCTGCCGTAAAAGTTGATGATGGCATTCACATGAACTGGCCCAGTAGTTTCTCCAGAGGACGTTGGTGGATGGGTGAAGATCCAGGATTAAAAATCAATACAAAATATAATGGTCAAGTTCAAGAACTAAGCACATATTTTAATAATGCTAAGGTTCATAACGCAAAGGAAAACTCTGGTTTGAACTTGCCTTTTGAAGCAATGAAAGGTCTATTTAATGGAAATCAAACCTTGTACATTCATGTCGATGACGAAAAAGGGATTGTTGATGCTGTTGCCTTTGCCAAAGCACAAAATCTAAAAAAAATAGTATTGGTAGGCGCTTATGAAGCCTACAAACAAACTGCGGTACTGAAAGAACATGACATTCCTGTATTGCTAAGACGTATCCATACAAGGCCAAATAAATCTGATGAAGATTATGATTTACCTTTTAAACTGGCCAAAATACTTGTGGATGCTGGGGTTACTGTAGCCTTAGAAGCAAGCGGCGATATGGAGCGAATGAATTCTCGAAATTTACCTTTTTACGCTGGAACAACTGTGGCGTATGGACTGAATAGAGAACAAGCCCTTCAGCTCATTACATTAAATGCTGCGAAAATTCTTGGTATTGATGCCCAATTCGGCAGCTTGGAAGTTGGAAAAAGTGCCACACTATTCATTAGTGAAGGAGATGCTTTAGATATGCGCACAAATCAGTTGAAACATGCATTTATTGATGGAAGAAAAATAAGTTTGGAAAGTCATCAAACCAAATTATGGAAACGATATTCCAACAAGTATAAAAATTAATAAAAAATATAAACATACTTCAAAGCCCAAGCCAATGACTTGGGTTTTTTTCTGCACAAAAAATAAACCTATTTTTGTAATATGATAAAAGAAATTACAAGTCTGAAAAATCCAAGAATAAAAAATCTGTTGTTGCTAAAAGAAAAATCGAAACAACGAAGAGAGAAAGGGCTTTTTATCATAGAAGGGAAACGCGAAGTTCTTTTGGCTATTCAAAGCGGATATACCATTGAAACTGTTTATTTTGAACCTCAATTATTTTCAAAAAATGAGATTCTTCAGTTAGAATCATATAATTTTGAATGTATTCAAATTGATGCAAAGATTTATGAAAAAATAGCCTATCGCGGAAGTACTGAAGGGGTTTTTGCGGTCGCAAAATCCAAAAATTTATCTTTAAGTCAATTGCAAATAAAATCTCAAAACCCATTGATTCTTGTGGCTGAATCTCCTGAAAAACCAGGAAATATTGGGGCATTGTTGAGAACCGCTGATGCCGCAAAAATTGATGCTGTTATTATTGCAGATCCTCGTACGGATGTGTATAATCCAAATGTGATACGCTCCAGTGTTGGCGGTCTTTTTTCTACTCAAATTGCAACTGGATCAACAGAAGAAGTTATTGCATTCTTAAAGCAAAAAAACATTTCGATTTATAGTGCTATTTTGCAAGATTCAAAACCCTATACAGACATTCATTTCCAACATCCAAGCGCTATTGTTGTGGGAACAGAATCTGATGGCCTTTCAGAACAATGGCGTACAACTGCAACACACTGCATACACATCCCAATGTTAGGAACAGTAGATTCGATGAATGTCTCTGTGGCTGCTGGTATTCTATTGTATGAAGCCAAACGCCAACGTGCATTTCAATAGTTCTGACATCCTATTTTTTTATATATTTCTTTTTAAAAATTGCGAGACACGGTTGGTTGTTACAAATGTTTGTTTTAGTTTTAGGGTATGACTGCAGAAGATATAAAAAAAGAAAATGCCGCGATAGCAAAGGAGTATAAAGAACTCCTGAAAATCAGCTACAGAACACTTTCTGCTGCAGACAAAAAAATCATCCGAAAGGCCTTTGATGTTGCTGTAGATGCCCATAAGGATCAACGCCGGAAATCTGGTGAGGCCTATATTTTTCATCCTATTTCAGTAGCAAAAATAGTCGCTTCAGAAATAGGGCTTGATGCCACCTCTATTGCTGCAGCACTTCTTCACGATGTCGTGGAGGATTGCGAGAACTATAACATTAGTGATATCGAACAACTTTTTGGTGAGACCATTGCGCGTATTGTTAATGGCCTTACTAAAATTTCGAGCTTAAAAAAAGATAAAGATATTTCACTGCAAGCCGAGAATTTTCGGAAAATGTTATTGACCCTAAACGATGATGTCCGTGTCATTATAATTAAAATTGCCGACCGTTTGCACAATATGCAAACCATTCACTCACTTCGAGAAGATAAACAAATAAAAATCGCTTCTGAAACCTTATATATTTATGCCCCTTTGGCGCATAAAATTGGTTTATATAATATTAAATCAGAACTTGAAGATTTAGCTTTAAAATATACACAACCAGAGGTTTATGATTCCATTTTGCTTAAAATGAAGGAAAGCAAAGAGGAACAGGATTTATACATCAAAGAAATCAGCACGATACTGGAAGACGCGCTAAATAAAGAGCGCATAAAATATGAAATCAAAGGGCGACCAAAGTCTATATTTTCTATTCGACGCAAAATGCAAAAACAAGGGGTTTCTTTTGAAGAAGTTTACGATAAATTTGCGGTGCGTATTATTTATAAATCAGGATTAAAAAATGAAAAATTTCTAGCCTGGAAGATTTATTCAATTGTAACTGATTTTTTTAGGCCCAACCCCACCCGATTGAGAGATTGGATTTCATCGCCAAAATCTACGGGTTATGAAGCCTTACACATTACGGTCATGGGGCCAAAAGGGCGTTGGGTAGAAGTTCAAATTCGTAGTGAGAGAATGAATGAAATCGCCGAAAAAGGTTATGCTGCGCACTACAAATACAAAGAAGGTGACGCCAACAATGATGAAAACCTTGAAAGTTGGATTGGAAAACTCCAGGAAGTTATGGATAATCCAAGTGCAAATGCTGTTGATTTTGTTGAGGAATTTAAATTAAATTTATATGCCAAAGAAATTTTTGTTTTTACTCCAGATGGCGATTTAAAATCTTTACCAAAAGAGGCAACTCCACTTGATTTTGCATTTAGTATTCATACTGAAGTGGGCCTTAAAACTCGAGGGGCAAAAGTCAATGGAAAACTCGTTCCTTTGAGTCATACACTGCACAGCGGCGACCAAGTCAGTATTATTACATCGGATAATGCAAAACCAAATTCTAACTGGCTGGACTATGCGACCACTGCACGTGCACGAAGCAAGATAAAATCTTCATTAAGAGAAGAGAAAAAACTAATTGGAGAAGACGGGAAAGAAATTTTAAGACGAAAACTTAAACAGCTCAAAATTAGTCTTAACGAACGGTCCATTAATGAGCTTGTCAATTATTTCAAACTACAAACAAGTTTAGATTTATTTTACAGAGTTGGCATTGGAAGTATTGACAATTCTATGCTGAAAAAATTTGCTGCATCTCGAAGTAATGTATTGGTGAGTTTTATCAAAAATAAAATACAACGTAAAAAAAGCCAAAGCACCGAAAATATTGATAATGATGAGATTACCTCTAAATATGATATGCTGGTTTTTGGCAAAGAAGAAGAAAAACTCAATTACAAAGTAGCATCCTGTTGTAATCCGATTCCCGGTGATAAAGTTTTTGGATTTCTAAGTATTAAAGAAGGAATAAAAGTTCACAAAAAAAACTGTCCCAACGCATTAAGCTTGCAATCTAATTATGCATATCGAATTATTTTGGCCAAATGGATTGATTCTAGTCAGCAAGTATTTAGAGCTGTCATAAAGCTTACAGGAATTGACGAAAAAGGATTAGTAAATGACATTACAAAGCTAATTTCGGCGAATATGAATGTCAATATTAAAAGCATTAAGTTTGACTCTGATAGTGGCACCTTTCATGGAGAAATTGCCGTAGAAGTCAACAATACGAGTTTTGTTTCTAAACTAATTGAGCGCCTAAAAAAAATAAATGGCATTGAAAAGGTAACTAGAGTCTAAAAATTAGTTAAATTTGATGCTTTGATCATGAGTACAAAAACCAAACATAACGATCAGGAAATTGTAAAAAATGTTTTTACAAAATACCTCGAAGACAATAGTCAACGGAAAACCCCTGAACGTTTTGCGATTTTACAAGAAATTTATGACAACAACGATCATTTTGATATCGAATCACTTTACATCAAAATGAAAAATAAAAAATATAGAGTTTCGCGTGCTACTCTGTACAATACTATTGAACTTTTGCTCGAATGTGGTCTCGTAAGAAAACATCAATTTGGGCTAAATCAGGCACAATACGAAAAATCATATTTTGACAAACAACACGATCATGTCATTCTTACAGATACAGGAGAAGTGATAGAATTTTGTGATCCAAGAATTCAATCTATAAAAAAAACCATTGAAGAGGTGTTCAATATTGATATTCAAAATCATTCACTCTACTTTTATGGGACTAAAAAAAACACTAAAAACTAACGAAACAAAATGGGTGTAGATTTGCTACTAGGGCTCCAATGGGGTGATGAAGGAAAAGGAAAAATTGTTGATGTACTTACCAAAAACTATGATGTTATTGCACGATTTCAAGGAGGACCAAATGCTGGTCACACCCTTGTTTTTAATGGAATGAAACATGTACTACACACTATTCCTTCAGGTATTTTTCATGACGACGTAAAAAACCTTGTTGGAAATGGAGTTGTGATTGACCCTGTTATTTTTAAAAAAGAATTGGATAAACTTTCTGAGCAAGACGTAGATTTTAGAAAAACGTTACTTATTTCTAGAAAAGCACACCTTATTTTACCGACACATCGTCTTTTGGATGCTGCTTCTGAAACTTCCAAAGGAAAGTCAAAAATTGGATCAACTCTCAAAGGTATCGGTCCAACATACATGGATAAAACAGGGAGAAATGGTATTCGTGTTGGCGATTTGGAATTGGACGATTGGAAAGAGAAATACCGCCATTTGGCCAATAAACATCAAGCGATGATCGATTTTTATAATGTCAAGCTTGAATATGATTTGAATGAACTCGAATCAGAATTTTTTGATGCCGTTGAAACTTTAAAATCACTAGAATTCATCGATTCAGAAGAATATTTACATCAAGCGCAAAGCGATAAAAAATCAGTGCTTGCCGAAGGCGCACAGGGATCTTTGTTGGATATTGACTTTGGGACCTACCCATTTGTTACCTCCTCCAATACCACCGCTGCTGGTGCTTGTACTGGACTAGGTGTTGCTCCTAATTCTATCAAAGAAGTCTTTGGAATTTTCAAGGCCTACACCACACGAGTGGGGTCTGGGCCATTCCCTACAGAGCTTTTTGATGAAGACGGAGAAACAATGAGCCGAGTTGGACATGAATTTGGCGCAACAACAGGCAGGCCAAGGCGTTGTGGTTGGCTCGATTTGGTTGCACTGCGTTATGCCTGCCAAGTGAATGGCGTAACACAACTAATGATGATGAAAGCCGATGTTCTTTCGGGATTTAAAACTTTAAAAGTTTGTACAGCATACCGCTACAAAGGACAAGACATCAAACATCTGCCCTACAATATAGAGTCTGAAAATGTAACTCCAATTTATACTGATTTTAAAGGTTGGGAAGAGGATCTAACAGCGATGGATAGCGCCAACACACTTCCACAAACATTGATTGATTATATTGAGTTTTTAGAAGAAGAATTACAAATTCCAATCAAAATTGTATCGGTTGGTCCAGACAGAAAACAAACAATTTTCAGGTAACTGATTTTGGATTAAATGGTTTGTTGTCTTAATTTAAGGCACAATTGAGCTTTAAATTTTGGAGATTCCCTATTTTTGTTAAAATTCGAATTCAAAGTCGTGAAAAACAAACTACTCCTCTTTTTAAGTATTCTTTCTCTTTCCTATTTGGTGGATGCCCAAGAACGGAAACAAATTGAAATTGAATATGCACCCTACATGACATTTGAAGAAGAAAAGCCAGATGCAACAATTCTTACACGAGATAATTCCGATCAGGTTCACATCAAACACGAAGGGATTGAAATGTGGTGCAACGAAGCTGTTTATTATGCTAAGGAAGATTTTATTGAGGCCTATGGCAATGTTAGAGTCCAACAGGGCGACAGTATCAATATGACTTCAAAATATGTTGAATACAGCGGAAAAACACAACTGGCCTATGCTAGTGGCGATGTAGTGCTAATCGATCCAGACTCTAGATTATATACCGATATATTACATTTTGACCGTATAAAACAACAGGCCTTTTACAACCAAAATGGAAAAGTTGTTCGCGACACATCCGGAACCATTACAAGTACTGTTGGACGTTATTATGTCAATTCAAAAAAATACCAATTTGTTAATGATGTAAAATTGGTCAACCCAGAATATGTGATTGACACAGAACGTTTAGATTTTTATACACAATCTGGTTATGCTTTTTTGTTTGGCCCAACAACAATTACAAGCGAGACCAGTGTCATTTATTGTGAACGAGGATTTTACAATACAAATAATGATACAGGTTATTTTGTTAAGAAATCTAAAATCAATTATGATGAGCGCATTGTCGAGGGCGATAGTATGTACTTTGACCGCAACAAAAATTTTGCATCTGCAACCAACAATATCACTGTCACTGACACTCTCAACAAAAGCATTATAAGAGGGCATTATGCAGAAGTTTTTAGAGCGAATGATTCTGTTTTTATCACCAAAAGAGCACTGGCAATAACAGAACAAGAACAGGACTCTATTTTTGTGCACAGCGATACACTCATGGTAACAGGACCGCCAGAAAATCGTATTGTTCGTGGTTATTATAACGCCAAAATGTTTAAATCTAATTTGAGTGGAAAAGCAGATTCTATTCATATGAATCAAAAAACGGGACTCACCCAGTTGATTAATTTCTATGACGTTGATACCGATGCCTTTACAAAGAAAAAATATCCCATTCTTTGGCATTACGAAAGTCAGATTACTGGCGATTCTATTCATTTAATTTCAAACACAGAAAAAGAAACTTTGGATTCCCTAAAAGTATTCAACAGTGCGTTTGTTATTAGTAAAGACAGTTTAGGCGATGGCTATAATCAAATTTCTGGTAAAACATTATATGGTCTTTTTGAGAATAATGAATTGAATACAATTGATGTCATAAAAAATGCGGAAACCATTTATTATCTTAGAAACAGCGAAAATGAATTAGTAGGTATTGACAAATCAAAATCTGGAGCCATAAAGATTTGGATTTCAGAAAACCAGATTGATGAACTAAGAAAAGTCAATCAAATTGGTGGAAACACCTACCCAGAAGAAGATTTTCCAGAAAAAGAAAGAAAACTCAAAGGGTTTATTTGGCGTAATGATGAACGCCCCAGAACAATTGATGATTTGTTTGCAGACGATCCCCCGCTGGAGTTAGTAAAAATCAAAGGATTAGATGCCTACACTCCACAAGAAGAATTTTTTGATGAAGAACTTGTCAAACGTGTAGAAGCTGCTGGAAATTCGAAAGTAGAATCGAACAAAAAACAAGACAATAAATCCGTAAAAAAAGACAACAAAGCCGCAAGGAATTTACCACAAGGAAAGATAAAAAAAATGACAAAACCCGCCCCTAAAAACGACAAAATACTGAAACCAAAAACACTGAAAAAACAAAATTGAGTAAAGACGATTTTTTAAAATTTCAAGCACAAACAACACCACACCCTTTGGCAATGGAAATTTCGCATGCAGAGGGGAGTTATATTTATGACCAAAACCAAAAAGGATATTTAGATTTTGTAGCAGGAGTTTCGGCTTGTAGTTTGGGACATCGTCATCCAAAAGTTGTGCGTGCTATAAAAAAACAGCTGGACCGCTATTTGCATGTGATGGTTTATGGAGAATATATTCAAAAACCCGCTCTGGAACTAACTCGTTTATTGGCAAAATACCTTCCAAATCACATAGAAAAAACATATCTCACAAACTCAGGAACAGAAGCCATAGATGGCGCCCTTAAGTTGGCCAGACGCTACACTGGTCGCTCAGAAATAATAGCCGCACACAAGGCCTATCATGGAAATACTATGGGGGCGCTAAGTGTCATGGGCTACGAAGAAAGAAAGCAGCCCTTCCGTCCACTCCTCCCCGATGTGCGTTTCATTCATTTTAATGAAGAAAAAGAATTACATAAAATTACCAAAAAAACTGCAGCAGTTCTTTTAGAAACTATACAAGGCGGTGCAGGGTTTATTGAGTCCAAAAACGATTATTTACACAAAGTAGAAAAAAGGTGTAGAGCCATGGGGGCATTACTTATTTTAGATGAAATTCAACCCGGTTTTGGACGCACTGGAAAAGTATTTGGTTTTGAAAATTATAACTGTGTTCCAGATATTGTTGTGATAGGAAAAGGACTTGGTGGGGGTATGCCAATTGGAGCTTTTTCGGCATCTGCAGAGATGATGGACAGCTTGTCCAATTTTCCAAAACTAGGACATATTACTACCTTTGGAGGGCACCCCGTTATTGCAGCAGCGGCACTGGCCACACTGAAAGAAATTACTGAAACTCAGCTTATGGCAGAGGCTTTGGAAAAAGAAAATTACATTCGAAAAAAATTAAAACACCCTCTAATTACCGAAATTCGCGGAAAAGGTCTAATGCTTTCCGCAATGACATCTAGCCCAGAAATTACAAACAAAGTTGTTCTTGATGCCATGGACAAAGGACTTATTCTCTTCTGGCTCTTGTATGAACCAAAGGCGATTAGAATAACACCACCGCTAACAATTTCGTTTGAAGAATTGGAAAAAGGTTGCGATATCATTTTAAATATACTTGATACTCTTCTTAAAAAGTGTTAATTATTTTGTTGAAAACATTCGTTTTGAGATTGCTAGATAGCATGATATAATGATAAATTTATAGTAACAAAAAACACTCTATGGAGTTCAGTCCTTCAAACGAAAGTGATAATGTCTCGTTAAGCAAATTCGAGTCTATGTTAAAAACAAATAATGTTTTTTTCTTTGATTCAAATGAGTTTGAAAATATCATCCACCATTATTTAGAAATTGGAAAAATTGCATTGGCAAAAAAAGCTATAAACTTAGGATTGGACCAACACCCGTCATCTGTTAATTTGAGATTATTTAAGGTTGAAGTTTTAATTTTTGAAAATGATTTTAATGCTGCCGAACGCTTATTAAACTCCTTATTTCAATTGGAACCAAACAACGAAGAGTTGTACATACAAAAGGCCAATATTTACTCCAAAAAAGACCAGCACCAAAAGGCGATTGACATTTTTATGGAAGCCTTGAATATAGCAGAAGACTGCTCAGAAATTCATTCTTTGATTGGTATGGAATACCTGTTTTTGGAACGGTACGAAGAAGCAAAAATACATTTCATCAAATGTGTAGTTTTAGACATAGAAGATTATTCGGCTTTATATAACATCATATATTGCTTTGAGTTTTTAGGTCAAACCAAAACAGCAATAGAATTTTTAAATTGGTATTTAGATCAAAACCCATATTGTGAAATAGCTTGGCATCAGCTGGGCAAACAATATCTCGAAGAAAAAGAATTTCAAAAAGCCCTCACGGCTTTTGATTTTGCTATCATTTCAGATGATACCTTTATTGGTGCATATCTAGAAAAAGCCAAAGTCTTGCAACGTTTGAACCGTTTCGAAGAGGCTATTGAGCATTACAATATTTCAATGGCGATAGAAGGCACAACAGCCTATACGCTTTTGAAAATCGGGTATTGCTATGAGCACATCAAAAAAGACGATAAAGCACTTCAATTTTATATGAAATCTGTTGAAGAAGATCCTGCTTTTGATAAAGGATGGATGGGCATTTCAACCTTTTATTTTTCAAAAAAAGACTTTCTCAAATCTCTATTTTATATCAATAAAGCCATAGATATAGATGATGAAAATGCTGATTACTGGCTATTTTATTCAAAAATTAATGAGCGCCTAAACTTTCTAGAAGAAGCCGAACGCGGGTATAAAAAAACACTTGAGCTCGGTAATTGTTCGCTAGAAACTTGGCTATCTAGAGGAGATATTTTAATAAAACTGGGGGAGTTAGAAGCCGCTAAGTTTAATTTTATTCAAGCCATAGAACACCACCCGAATAGTGAAGAACTAGAATTTAGAGTATCTGGAATCTGTTTTAACCTCAATGAAACAGAAACTGCCTATAAACATTTACTTACCGCTTTGCATCTCAATGCCGAACATGTCTTTATTCTTGAAGAATTATTTCCTGATGTTTATGCTCAAAAATCTGTAGCACATTTCATAAAAAGCTACAACAAGACGTCCAAGTAAAAATAGTTATCTTTAGAGCTCAATAACGGATTGACATGAAGCGTAATTTATTCGATTACTGTGTACTAATTTTAAAAGGTATGGCCATGGGTGCAGCAGACGTTGTCCCTGGAATATCGGGGGGAACAATTGCTTTTATTTCTGGGATATATGAAGAATTTATTTCGAGTTTGAATGCTATAAATCTCGGTCTACTAAAAACACTCAAAACAGAGGGTATAACATCAACTTGGAAGAAAATTAATGGGAATTTTTTAGCTGCAATCCTAGTGGGTATTCTCATTAGCATAGCATCGCTATCAAAGGTCGTAACATGGCTACTTCAAGAAAAACCTGTGCTCCTTTGGGCTTTCTTTTTTGGATTAGTTTTGGCAAGTATTTTCTATGTTTTAAAAAAAATTAATCAATGGAGATTGGGTGAATGTTTAGGCCTGATTCTAGGAACGCTTTTTGCCTACCAACTCACAACACTTGGAGCGCTAGGCAATTCTGAAAGCATGATGTATTTATTTTTCTCTGGTGCTATTGCAATTTGTGCAATGATTTTACCAGGAATTTCTGGAGCTTTTATTTTGGTTGTTTTAGGAAGTTATAACACCATTATGCAAGCTATAAACGATAAATCGATAGAAAAATTAGCAGTTTTCATGGCCGGCGCGATTGTTGGTATTCTATCATTTTCAAAATTATTAAGATGGTTATTTAAAAGCTATAGAACCATCACCTTGGCAGTTCTAACAGGATTTATGATTGGCGCTTTGGTAAAAATATGGCCATGGAAAAAAGTACTGACATTTAGGGTTAACTCAAAGGGGCTCAATGTACCACTTCAAGAAGAATGCGTTTCACCATTTAATTTCGATGGAAATCCACAAATTTTACTAGCTATTGCACTCATGCTTTTTGGCTTTTTAATGATTTTAGTTCTAGAAAAAATGGGCTCCAAAAATAAAAACATTGAATAGGTATAACAGCATACAAGATAAATTGCTTCTCGTTCTCAAAGGATTGGCAATGGGAACGGCCAACAAAGTACCAGGCGTTTCTGGGGGGATTGTAGCATTTGTCGCTGGTTTTTATGAAGAATTTATTTATGCCCTACAAAAATTTAATCGCAAGGGATTTAAACTTCTTTTCACAGGACGTTTTGTTTCATTTTACAATTACGTCAATGGGCGTTTTTTGAGCTTACTATTTTCAGGTATGATCATTAGTTATTTTAGCATTTCAAAACTACTCGATTACCTCATTGTTCATTACGAATTGTACGTTTGGAGTGTGTTTTTTGGAATGATTATCGGTTCTGTAATTTATATATATAATGCTTTTAAATCATGGAACAAAACCACCGTTATATGTACAATACTGGGCGTAATAATGGGATTGAGTATTAGTTTTTTAAATCCAGCCACTGAAAATGACCACCTTATTTTTGTCTTTTTTTGTGGTATTATCAGCATAACAGGCATGACACTACCGGGCTTTTCTGGCTCATTCATTCTAATGCTATTGGGTAATTATGTACTCCTATTAGTTGATGCCGTCAATGCTCTTTTTGATGTTTTTTTAGGAATAAGTACTGGTGATTTTTCTGTGTTTTCTGATCCTTACACTATAAAAATGCTTAAAATATTATTTACCTTTACAATAGGTTCTGTAGTTGGACTTGTGAGTTTGTCGCATGTATTAAATTATGTGCTAAAACATTACAAAAATATCACGCTTGCGCTAATCATGGGTTTTATTGCTGGTTCGCTTGGTGTCGTTTGGCCGTGGAAAAATACAGTTTATAAACAAAATACTCTAGGCGAATTTTTATTAGACTCCAGAGGAAAACAAATTATAGAAAATTACGATCGCTACATTCCAGAATTAAACATTGAAACCGCCTATGCGATTGTCTTTGCATTATTTGGAATAGGTATTGTTTTAAGTTTAGAATGGTACGGAAATCGTCAAAAACATCAACAATAAACACATGAAAGTATTCGGATTGATTGGAAAAGACATAGATTACTCTTTTTCCAGAGCATATTTTTCTGAGAAATTTAAACTCCAAAACTTAGATTGTGTATATCAAAATTTTGATCTCAAAACTATTGAGGAATTTCCTCATATTTTTAAAACAAAAAATATGGCTGGCCTCAATGTTACTATTCCCTATAAAGAAGCTGTTATTCCTTATCTCGACACCCTAGACGCCGAAGCAGAAGCTATAGGAGCTGTCAATACCATACACATTAAAAATAATAAACTAATTGGTTGCAATACAGATCATTATGGATTCAAAACGAGTCTTATTCCACATCTAAAATCAGAACACAAAAAGGCACTCATACTTGGCACTGGAGGAGCATCAAAAGCCGTTGTTTATGCCTTAGAATCACTTGAAATTGAAGTTAAATTTGTGTCCAGATCTATACATAACAAACACACTATAAACTACAATGATTTAAGTGTTGATGATATTCAAGAGCATCTCCTTATCATAAATTGCACACCCCTTGGCACACACCCAAACATAGAGGAATGCCCCCCTATTCCCTACTCAGGAATTGGAAGACATCATTTACTTTTTGACTTAATTTATAACCCTGCTGAGACTAAATTTTTAAGTCATGGAAAAAAAGCAACTGCAAAAACGCTTAATGGACTGGAAATGTTACGTTTACAAGCTGAGAAATCTTGGGGCATTTGGCACTCCTAACCTATAGAAATAAACTTTGAATTTGTAAATTTAAGGGATAAGTGTATATTTATGCCCTTAAGGCATTTATAACCCAAAACCCTTATATTATGACAACGCAAGACAACCTGCAAGATGCAGACGGAACAATGGAAGAACAAAAGAACGACACTTCGGAAAACCAATCTCAACAAGAGGATGTGAAAAACGTGGCAAAATCTGTTATGCCAAAAGAAGAAGAGGTTAGAGAAACGGATTCGGAAAATGCGACACAAACAGCTACAACATCTGAAGCGCAGGTTGACAATAACACTGAAGAAGACAATAAAGAAAAAGCAGAAGAAAGCTCTGAAGAAAACTCTAAAGTGGACACTGAGGAAAACACTGATGAGAAAAAGATTTTAGAAGAAATCAACTACGAAAATTTAACGTTAGAAAACTTGGTTTCTGAATTTGAACAGTTACTCAAAAATGACGATATCTACGCTATTCGTCCAAAAGTTAATTCCTTAAAAAAAGTATTTAATCAAAAATTCTCAAAAATTCTAAACGAAAAGAAAGACACCTTTTTGGCAGAAGGAGGAAACAGTATCGATTTTAATTTCGAAAGCCCAATAAAAATACATTTCAATACGCTTTCCAAATCATTTCGTGAAAAGAACGAAAAATTTCAAAAGGAAAGAACAGAAAATTTAAAGCGAAATCTTGATGCTAGATTACAAATTATAGACGATATCAAAGGGTTAACCGATGTCAATCAAAGCAGTAATACAACCTATAATAAATTCAAAGAATTACAAGAACAATGGAGAAGTCTTGGTAAAGTACCGATAAAAAATGCAAATGATGTGTGGAACAATTACCGTCATCATGTAGAAAAATTTTATGATTTTTTGCATCTAAACAGAGACTTAAGAGATCGCGATTACAAGCATAATTTAGAAAAGAAACAAAAGCTAATCAAAAGTGCAGAGGCCTTGGCTTCGGAAGAAAACCTAGGACGAGCATTTAGAGAACTTCAAGCGTTGCACAAAATATGGAAAGAAGAATTGGGGCCTGTTGCCAAAGAATACCGAGACGTATTGTGGGAGCAATTTAGTGCCGCAACAAAAGTAATCAATGACAAACGTCAAGAATATAATGCCCATATAGAGCAAGAATTGGTGGCAAATTTTGAAGCTAAAGAAGCTGTTATTTCAAAAATTAAAGCATTGTGTGACTCAAATAATAACTCGCACAAGGAATGGCAAAAACGATTGAAAGAAATGGAAACGCTTAGAGAGGATTTCTTTAAAATTGGTGGTGTTCCAAAAAAACTAAGGAATCAGTCTTGGGCAGACTTTAAAAGTGCGGTTAGAGATTTTAATAAAACCAAAAACAACTTCTACAAAGAGCTAAAGAAGTCTCATGCGGATAATTTAAAAAAGAAAAAAGAATTAATCGAAATAGCTGTACAAAACAAAGATAATGACGATTTAGAAACTACTGCTGCATTGATGAAAACAATTCAAAATCAATGGAAAAAAATTGGACATATTTCAAGAAAGGATAGTGATAAATTATGGAAAGAATTTAGAGGAGCATGCAATCACTTCTTTGACCGTTATTATGAACAAAAAAATGCTGGATCGCCAGAAGAAATTGAAAATTATGCACAAAAAGAACAGCTTTATAAAACACTAGAATCATTTGAAATTAGTGGTGATAATGAAGCCGATTTGAAAGCACTAAAAGATTTTTCTAATCAATGGAATGCGCTTGGCAGAGTGCCAAAAAATAAGCATCATATCGATCGCGATTTCTTTAAAGTATTGAATGCTTTATTTGCAAAAGCTGGAGTCAGTGATGATGAATTGAAGTCTTTAAAGTACAAGACCAAAATTCAAGACTTGAGTAAAGACCCAAGAGCATTAAACAATGAAATTTCTTTTGTTCGAAAAAAGATTGATGAAATAAAATCTGAGATGAATCAATTGGAGAATAACCTGCAATTTTTTTCCAATGTTGCAGATGACAACCCTATGGTTGTTGATGTACACAAAAAAATTGAAAAGTACAAGGGACAGCTTCAACAGTGGACCAAGAAGTTGTCAAACATCAAAAAAGTGATTAATTAATTATTTTTATTGGTTTTATTATTTTTATTTGTTTTTTGCGTCTTCCCACAAGACCTCCATTTCATCGAGTGACATTTCTGTAAGCGAACGCTTTTTGAGTTTGGCCTGCTGTTCTAAATACTGAAATCTTTTAATGAATTTTTTGTTGGTGCGCTCCAAAGCATTTTCTGGATTGATATTTAAAAAGCGTGCGTAATTGATTAATGAAAAAAGAACATCTCCAAATTCAGATTCTATGGCGTCTAGATTTTTAGCTTTTACCTCCGCGTTGAATTCTTCCAACTCCTCCTCTACTTTTTCAAAAACTTGTTGAGGCGTTTCCCAATCAAATCCTACACCGGCTACTTTTTCTTGTATTCGTGTCGCTTTAACCAATGCTGGTAAACTTTTGGGAACCCCTTGCAAAACGCTTGTTTTACCTTCTTTGAGTTTTATTTTCTCCCAATTTTGTTTAACTTCTTCTTCATTTTCGACTGAGATATCGCCATAAATATGAGGATGACGATGTATCAATTTTTCACAGATTCCATTTAAAACATCTGCAATATCAAAGGCATTGATTTCACTTCCAATTTTGGCATAAAATACAATATGCAATAACAAATCACCCAACTCGCCTTTTACGTCATCTAGATTTTGATCCAATATCGCATCGGCAAGCTCATACGTTTCTTCGATTGTCAATGGTCGAAGGGTTTCCATGGTTTGCTTTTTGTCCCAAGGACATTGGGAGCGTAATTCGTCCATAATGGTCAATAAACGATCAAAGGCTTCCAACTGTTCTGTGCGTTTTGTCATTGTTATAGTGTTAAATTTTTCATTTCTGTTGTGGCGTTATTAAATTCATTAACGATTTGCTTGACAATATTTTCAACTGTTAAAATCTCATCTATCAAACCTGCTATTTGTCCAATTTCCAATTCGCCTTCTTCTAAATCGCCTTCAAACATACCTTTTTTCGCTCTTGCACGACCGAGTAAGTTTTTCAAATCCTCTGTTGTTGGATGGGTTTGATAGAGTTTTATCACATCTTGATAAAACTTATTCTTTAATAATCTTACGGGTGTTAATTCTTTGAGAGTGAGTTGCGTTGCACCATCTTGTGACTCAAGAACTGCATTTTTGAAAGCTTGATGTGCAGAGGATTCTTCGCTGGCTACAAAACGACTTCCGATCTGAACACCTTGAGCACCAAGTGTCATGGCAGACAACATTCCTTTTCCTGTTGCAATACCCCCTGCTGCAATAACAGGGATAGAAACTGCGTTGCAAACCATAGGAATGAGTGTAAATGTAGTGGTTTCTTCGCGTCCATTATGCCCGCCTGCTTCAAAACCCTCAGCAACAATGGCATCAACTCCGGAAGCTTCTGCTTTTAATGCAAATTTTACACTACTAACCACATGTACAACAGTTATATCATGTTTTTTCAACCAAGGCGTCCACGTAGAGGGATTGCCTGCGGAAGTGAATACAATTTTTACACCTTCCTCCACAATAATTTGCATGATTTCTTCAATATTCGGATATAATAACGGAACATTGACACCAAAAGGTTGATCAGTAGCTCGCATACATTTTTGAATATGAAGTCGAAGTACATCAGGGTACATGGAACCGGCGCCTATGAGCCCTAAAATCCCTGAATTTGAAGAGGCTGACGCTAATTTCCAACCACTATTCCATACCATACCAGCTTGAATGATTGGATATTTTATACCAAAAAGATGAGTAATTGCATTTTTCATAATGATATCATTGTTTTAAAAAACAATAATACAATTTAAGAAATTACTCCCGAACCAACTAATTCATCGTCCAAATACCAAGCAACAAATTGACCTTCTGTAATGGCCGTTTGAGGGTTTAAAAATGAGACGTATAAACCATTGCTAGATTTAAAAAGCGTTGCGTCTTCCAAAGGTTGTCGGTAGCGAATTCGAGCCCTAACATTTAGTTCATGCTCCGTAGGTAATGATAAATCTGGACGTACCCAGTGAAGGTCTTCATTTGGAACAAACAAAGTTTTGCGCAAAAGTCCAGGGTGATACTTGCCTTCGCCAACATAAATTATGTTTTCTTCAACATCAGTATCAATGACAAATAGCGGCTCTTTTGTGCCACCAACAGCCAATCCTTTTCGCTGACCTTTAGTGAAAAAATGAGCACCCTGGTGGGTTCCTAAAACCACACCATCTTCTTTCTTATAAACTGTTTTTTTGGATTCAAACTTAAGGGCTTGTTCTTTTGTACCAAAAATTGGTGGTGTTTCAGTATAGGCTGTAAAGGTATCTGAAATGGCAACAATAGCTCCTGTTTTTGGTTTTAGCTGTTGTTGTAAAAAATCTGGGAGGCGCACTTTTCCAATAAAACAAAGCCCTTGAGAGTCCTTTTTATTGGCTGTTACTAAATCTAATTCCTGAGCTATTTCTCTTACTTGTGGTTTTGTTAGTTCTCCAATTGGAAAGAGTGTTTTGGCCAATTGTTCTTGGGAAAGTTGACACAAAAAATAGGATTGATCTTTGGCATTATCAATGCCAGATAATAACCGATAAATTGGTGTTTCATGATTAGAAACTACCTCAGCTTTTCTGCAATAATGACCAGTTGCAACAAAATCAGCACCAAGTGAAAGGGCTATTTTTAGAAAAACATCAAACTTGATTTCTCTGTTGCATAACACATCTGGATTTGGGGTGCGTCCTTGCTCGTATTCACGAAACATATAATCTACAATACACTCTTTATATTCGTTACTTAAATCGACGGTTTGAAATGGGATTTCTAATTTTTCAGCAACGAGCATAGCGTCATTGCTATCGTCTAGCCATGGACATTCATCGGAAATTGTCACGGAATCATCATGCCAGTTTTTCATGAATAAACCAATAACATTATAGCCCTGCTTTTTGAGTAAATAAGCCGCAACGCTAGAATCTACTCCGCCTGAAAGTCCAACAACAACTGTTTTCATGTGTTCTGTTTATTGATTTTTTAACCCTCATAAAAGCATTCATACCATCAGTATAATGTATAATTAAATTTTTAGGGCCTGATGTTTCATGTTATAAAGCTCATAAAAACGGCTCAAAACAATCTTACCCTTATTTTTTTCGGCGTTCTTGAGCCGCTTTTTGTTTTTCGGCTTGCTCCATAATTTCGGCCATTTTCTTCTGAAAACGACTTTGTTTTTTTGGTTTTGCCTTGCTTACATTAATTTTTGCCAACACCTTTTCTTCATCGATGATATAGTTCTTGATGACGAGCATAATTCCAATACTAATAAGGTTTGAAACAAAATAATACAAACTCAAACCAGAGGCATAGTTATTAAAGAAAAACAACATCAAAAGTGGTGAGAAATAAATCATATATTTCATCATCTTGGCCATATCTGGCATGCCTTCTTGTTGTGGTTGACTTGCCATATTCTGACCCGTTGTCATGCGCATATAAAAGAAAATAGCAATAGATGCTAAAATGGGAAACAGACTGATATGATCGCCATAAAAAGGAATATTGAATGGCAATTCTGCAATAGTGTCATAAGAACTTAGATCTTCTACCCAAAGAAATGATTTTTGACGCAATTCGAATGCAATTGGAAAAAACATAAACAATGAATAAAATACTGGAATTTGTAGTAATCCAGGCAAGCAACCGCTCAAGGGGCTAGCTCCTGCTTTGTTTTGCAAAGCAAGCGTTTCTTGCTGAGACTTCATTTTATCTTTTTTATATTTTTCGCGAATGGCATCTAATTCAGGCTTCAATATTTTCATTTTTGCCTGAGATAAAAATTGCTTATACTGTACAAATGAGAGTAATATTTTCACCATAATTGTCATTACAATAATGGCAATTCCATAAGATAAAAAGCTGCTTAACCAGGCGTACAAAGGACTAAAAACAGATTTGTTGATCCATCCAAAAATCCCCCAACCAAAGGGAATACTACTTTCTAGATTTTTGTTGTACTTCTTCAACACTTTGTTGTAGGTTGGGCCAAAAAATAAGTTCATGTTTTGAGCCAATTCACCAGAAGCATAGCTTAACGGAAATTTGGTGTTATAACGTTTTGTAAAAACAGTGTCTATGGTTTCATCTTCCACTAAATCGAAGGATTTTAATTCGACATTATTTAGTGGAGAATCTGGAACTAAAATAGAACTAAAAAAATGCTGTCTGTATGAAATCCAAGATACATTTTCCAATGCTTCATCGTCCTCACCAGCTTGTGAGAGTTTGCCTGTTTTATTGCCATCGTACTCGTAGGAAAGTCGAGTGTAACGATTTTCAAAAGTAATGCTTTGATCTTGACGTAAGGCCTTTAAATCCCACTCAAAATTTACGGCTTTGTTAGTATCAAAAACGCCCGATAGTCCTTGAGAACGTATATCGAATCCAAGCATATAATCGTCTGGAGTGAGGGTATAAATATATTCCAAATATTGGTCCTCAGACACCTTCAATTTCATGGACAAGACCTTATTTGCGCCTTCATTTTTTAATGACGGTTCGAAGTATAGATCCAAAGTATTTAAAGTGCGATTATCATAAGTTGAAAAATTCAGATTGAATCGAGCTGTTTCGCCTTTAATGAGATATACTGGAATAGAATCATAATTTACAAAAGTTTTGAGTTTCACTTCTGATAGACCACCGCCTTTATTATCAATTTTAAGAGCTAAAACATCATTTTCAAGCACTGTAAAACTATCATTTGCAGAAGCTAAATCTAAAGAATATGCAAAGTCTCCGAGTTTCGATTTTTGCTGAGCACTTGAACTGTTTTGAGTGTTTTCAACAGTTTTGGCTGTGGACACTTGATTTGAACTAGTGTCAATTTGTTCTTGCTTTGCTTGTTGGTCTGCAGCAACTTGTTCTGCTGTGGGTTGATTTTGCCACAACATATACAATAAAATTGCACCAATGAGTAAAAACCCAATAAGTGAATTTGTGTCTAATTTTTTCTCTTCCATATTTAGAAACTTAATTGGCCAATGGTATTGTCCAAATTAAATATAATTTTAAATTGATGTTTTCTGTTTTAGCGCTGCTTCAATAAATGCTTTAAATAAGGGGTGTGGATTGGCAACAGTACTTTTATATTCGGGGTGGTATTGTACTCCTAAAAACCATGGATGATTTGGAATTTCTATAATTTCTACAAGGCCAGTATCAGGATTTATTCCTGTAGCAATCATCCCTTTTTCCTCTAATTGTGTTTTATATAAATTGTTGTATTCGTAACGGTGTCTATGGCGTTCTTCAATACTCTCTTTTTGGTAGGCATCATTGGCAATCGATGGCGATGAAAGCGCACACCTCCAAGCCCCCAAACGCATTGTTCCACCCATATGTTCAATCTGTTTTTGATCTTCCATCAAATCAATAACAGGGTTTTTGGTTGATGCATTCATTTCGGAGGAATTGGCATCTGAAAGTCCAAGAACCGTTCGTGCAAATTCTATAACCGCCATTTGCATTCCGAGACAAATACCAAAAAATGGAATATTATTTTCACGGACATATCGGATAGCTTCGATTTTACCCTCTATTCCTCGCTCTCCAAATCCAGGCGCCACTAGCACACCATTCAGTCCTGAAAGAAGTTTTGAAGTATTTTCAGGTGTTAAATTCTCAGAATGTATGGATTTTACTACGACTTTAACTTCGTTAGCAGCACCAGCATGCGTAAATGCTTCTAAGATTGATTTGTAAGAATCTTGCAACTCTACATATTTTCCAACTAAACCAATTGTGACTTCATGTGTAGGGTTTTTATGTTTATGCAAAAAGGTATTCCATGATGTCAAATCTGGTTGATGCCGTTCTAAGTTTAACTGCTTCAAAACAACTTTATCAAGTTGTTCTTCAAGCATTAAATTTGGCACATCATATATTGTTGAAGCATCTATTGACTGTATGACGCATTCTTCTTTTACGTTACAGAAACGAGCGAGTTTTGTGCGAATCGATTGTCCCAACTCATGTTCTGTTCTACACACAAGAATATCGGCTTGAACACCACTTTCCATGAGTGTTTTTACGCTGTGTTGGGTGGGTTTTGTTTTTAATTCTCCGGCTGCTGAGAGATATGGGATCAAAGTAAGATGTATGGCCAAAGCATTATCGTTGCCCATTTCCCATTTCAATTGTCGTACCGCTTCTACATAAGGCAAGGATTCTATATCGCCAACGGTTCCTCCTATTTCGGTAATGACAATGTCATATTCTCCAGATAAACCTAATAATTTAATGCGTTCCTTTATTTCGTCTGTGATATGTGGTATTACCTGAACAGTTTTACCCAAAAATACGCCACGGCGCTCTTTGTTGATAACACTTTGATAGATTCTACCCGTGGTAACATTATTGGCTTGTGATGTTGGCACATTCAAAAAACGTTCATAATGCCCTAGATCTAAATCAGTTTCTGCACCATCATCTGTGACATAACATTCGCCATGCTCATAGGGGTTGAGAGTCCCAGGATCAATATTAATGTATGGATCTAGTTTTTGAATTGTGACACGATACCCTTGGGCTTGCAAAAGTTTTGCAAGAGAGGCTGCAATTATACCTTTTCCTAGAGATGAACTCACACCTCCGGTGACAAAGATGTATTTCGTTGTAGTTTGTGTCATTGTGCGCTTTTAAACGCAAACAAATTTACAAATAACTATTTAAATTTTATGAATAAAATCGACTTGTTTCTGAACAAAGCTATTTTTTTGATGTATTTGCGTAGTGAAAACTAAAAACCGTATGCAAAAATTATTTTACACCCACGAGTTCTACATCAAAAATAAGATTTGCATTTGGTGGAATTACTCCTCCTGCCCCACGACTGCCATAGGCCAATGCACTTGGGATTACAAATCGTGCTTTTTCGCCAACATGCAACAAAGCTATACCTTCGTCCCAACCTGGAATAACTTGACCAACACCAAGTGTAAATTCAATAGGATCATTACGCTTGTAGGAGGAATCGAATACTGTTCCGTCGCTCAATTGTCCTTTGTAGTGTACAGATACAACATCATTTTTTTGAGCTTGTTTACCATTGCTTTTCTGAAGAATTTGATAGCGCAATCCACTCGCTGTTTGTTCAAATCCACTTGCTAACTTATCAAGTTCGGCTTCAATAGCTGCTTTTTCAGCTTCAATTCTTTTGGCACGAGAACCTTCAAAAACTCTAAACGACTCTACAGCATTAAAGGCTTCTGCATCTGCGCCAACGGCCACAATTTCTAAAGATTCGATTACATCGCCTTGAGCGATAGCATCTACAACGGATTGCCCTTCAATAGTTTTACCAAAAACAGTATGTTTCCCATCTAACCAAGGTGTTGGTGTGTGGGTAATGAAAAACTGACTGCCATTTGTTCCTGGACCGGCATTAGCCATCGATAGAATGCCTGGCTGGTCATGTTTTAAATCTGGATGAAACTCGTCATCAAACTGATAGCCTGGATTTCCTGTTCCGGTTCCAAGTGGACAACCGCCTTGTATCATAAAATCTGGAATGACTCTGTGGAATTTCAGACCATCATAATAGGGCTGTCCTTGTTTTTTGATTTCATTCTCTAAATTTCCTTGAGCGAGCGCCACAAAATTACCAACAGTCCCTGGTGTTTTTTGGTATTCTAAATTAACTAATATCTCTCCTTTTGAAGTTGAAAACTTGGCGTATAAACCGTCTTGCATGTGTTTTATTTTTGGTTCTAATTTTTAAAACCACAAAGGTAAGGAGGATTTGAAAAACTTTTGAATTAAAAATGAAATTTCTAAGGAAATTAATTGGCAACTTCACTAAAAAATTTGATTCGATACAATCGGAGTTCCTCCTCGTCGTAATCCCCATCAAATTCTTCAATAGCTTCTTCTATATCATCGGAGTCAGATTCCATAAAATACTCGTGAATTTCTTCTTGTTGATCTTCATCAAAAATTTCATCTATCCAATAATTGATATTTAATTTTGTTCCAGAGAATACAATAGATTCCAGCTCAGTAATAAAATCATTCATTTCCATTCCTTTTGCAGAAGAAATATCGTTTAATGGCAATTTTCTGTCAATATTTTGAATGATATAAAGCTTCAAAGATGAGTTTGAACCTGTAGATTTGATCACTAAATCTTCAACACGAATAATATCATTTTCTTGTACATATCGATCAATAAGTGCAACAAAATCTCTACCATAGCGTTTTGCTTTTCCTTCGCCAACGCCGTGAATATTTTGAAGTTCTTCTATAGTAATTGGATATTTAAGCGCCATATCTTCCAAAGAAGGATCTTGAAAAATTGCAAATGGAGGCACGCCTAATTTTTTGGCATTTGATTTTCTCAAATCTTTAAGCATACGAAACAAAATTTTGTCTGTTTCAACTTTTGCGCTTTTGTTGTATGATGAAGAACTATCATTTTGATAATTATGATCTTCAGTCATCATAAATGAGCTAGGGTTTTTCAAAAATTCAGACCCTTTGTCTGTCATTTTTATAACGCCGTAAGTTTCAATATCTTTTTTTAGTAGTCCAGCAACCAGTGCTTGTCGCGTTAGCGCCATCCAGTAATGGTTTTCCTTCGATTTTCCTTGACCAAAAAAGGGCTGCTCATGTGTTTTGTGTGAGACGATTAGAGCATTTTCCTCCCCTATTAAAACTTTTACAAGATCTTTTATTTTATATTTTTCTTTGGTATTCTGAACGATATCAAGAACGATTTTTAGCTGATCTTTAGCTTGAATTTGTTTTTTTGGAAAACGCACGTTATCGTCCATGTCGCCGCCCTCTCCCGTGGCATTGTCAAATTCTTCACCGAAATAATGAAGTATAAACTTTCGTCTTGAAATAGAGGTTTCTGCAAGGGCTACAACTTCCTGCAGTAGTGCAAAACCAATTTCTTGTTCTGCAACAGGTTTGCCATGCATGAATTTTTCTAACTTTTCTATGTCTTTATACGCATAGTAGGCAAGGCAATGCCCCTCGCCTCCATCGCGCCCAGCACGACCAGTTTCTTGATAATAACTTTCTATACTTTTTGGAATATCGTGATGAATAACAAAACGAACATCTGGTTTATCGATTCCCATGCCAAATGCAATTGTAGCCACAATCACATCGACATCTTCCATCAAAAACATATCTTGATGATTAGATCGGGACTTTGCATCCAAACCAGCATGATATGGAAGTGCTTTGATTTCATTGACTTGGAGAATTTGTGCAAGTTCTTCAACCCGTTTTCTACTCAAACAATACACAATTCCGGATTTTCCTTGATTTTGCTTTATAAATCTGATGATATCATTGTCAACTTGGGATGTTTTTGGAACAATTTCATAATAAAGATTTGGCCGATTGAATGACGCTTTAAAAGTATTTGCGTCAGTAATGGCCAAATTTTTTAAGATATCTTCCTGAACTTTTGGTGTTGCTGTTGCCGTTAGGCCAATGATTGGAATATTGTCTCCTATTTTTTTTATGATACGTCTTAAATTTCTGTATTCTGGCCTAAAATCATGCCCCCATTCGCTGATACAGTGCGCCTCATCCACCGCCATAAAAGAAATGGTTTGATCTTTCAAAAACTCTGTATTCTCTTCTTTTGCTAAAGATTCTGGGGCGACATAAAGAAGCTTTGTAACTCCAGATTCAATATCGGCTTTAACTTGTTTTACCTCGGTTTTGTTTAAAGAAGAATTCAGAACATGAGCAACACCTTCTTTTTCAGAAATTCCTCGAATGGCATCAACTTGATTTTTCATCAATGCAATTAAAGGAGAGACAACAATTGCAGTCCCTTCTTGCATCAAGGCAGGCAGTTGGTAACACAAAGACTTTCCGCCACCTGTTGGCATGATGGCAAAGGTGTGGTGTTTTTCCATAATGCTCGCTACAACCTGCTCTTGAAGGCCTTTGAACTTATCAAAGCCAAAATATGTTTTGAGCGCTACGTGAAGTTGATCTGATGATATACGCATAAAATGAATTTAAACTATAAAATGTTTCTTACCTGAAAATTTTATCTTAAATAAAAATACTGTTTTTTACGCTAATTTTTCGTTTTTTTGTAATCCAATTCTAAGATAGTTATATTTACTATAGTAGACTATAAATTTATGAAAAAATTAAGATCAAAAAGTGCAATTGTTGAAGCTGCAAAGCGTTCTATTGAGGATCAAAGTCTTGCGATAAAAAATTTAGCGCCTTTGATTGATGCCACATTTGCTGAGGCGGTAGAACTTATTTTTAGATCCAATGGCCGAGTTATTATTACTGGAATTGGTAAAAGTGCTATAATTGCCAATAAAATTGTGGCCACTCTAAACTCCACAGGCACACCCGCTATTTTTATGCACGCTGCAGATGCTATTCATGGCGACCTGGGTTTGATTCAGGACAAAGATGTTGTGATTTGCATATCAAAAAGCGGAAATACTCCAGAAATAAAAGTCATTATTCCACTGCTCAAACGTACAAACAATCCTCTGATTGCCATTACTGGAAATGAAAATTCTTTTTTGGGAAAAGAGGCCGATTTTGTATTCAATTCTTATGTAGAAAAAGAAGTTTGTCCCATAAACTTAGCACCAACGACAAGTACCACAGCGCAACTCGTTTTGGGTGATGCGCTTGCGGTTTGTTTGTTACATATGCGAAATTTTTCTAGCGATGACTTTGCAAAATATCATCCTGGTGGAACTTTAGGAAAAAAATTATTTTTGAGAGTAAAAGACCTAGTTGAACAAAATGAAAAACCAAGTGTTGAGTTGAATGCATCTATTAAAGACGTTATTGTCGAAATCTCCGAAAAACGCCTTGGGGTTAGTGCTGTTATCAAGCAAAACAAAATTCAAGGAATTATAACGGACGGCGATCTTAGGCGCATGTTATCTAAAACCGATGATTTTTCGAATTTATGCGCAGCAGATATCATGAGTGAAAATCCAAAATCGATAGAGATCAATGCTATGGCTGTTGATGCTATTCAGCTTATGGAAAAACATGAAATCTCACAATTATTGGTTACACAAAATGAATCATATGCAGGTGTCATTCATTTGCATGACCTAGTCAAGGAAGGAATATTGTAGATATGGCTCAAGAAAAAGAAATGTCTTTTCTAGATCATCTTGAAGAACTGAGGTGGCACATTATTCGTTGTACAATTGCAATCATAGCTACGGCAACTTTTGCCTTTTTAGGAAAACGTTTTTTGTTTGATCAACTCATTTTTGGCCCAACAAAAACAGATTTTTTTACATATGATTTGTTATGCAAAGCATCGACGCTAATTGGCTATGATAGTTTCTGCAATACATCTTTTGATTTTGAGGTGCAAAGTAGAACTATGGCTGGACAATTTTCTGCTCATATTTGGACCTCCATTACTTTTGGATTCATCATCGCATTTCCTTATATCCTTTATGAGTTTTGGAGATTTATAAGTCCAGGTTTATATTCGAACGAAAGAAAAAACTCAAGAGGGTTTATATTTACATCCTCTATTCTATTTTTTATTGGAGTTTTATTTGGCTATTATGTGATTTGTCCATTATCCATCAACTTTTTGGGGACTTACAGTGTAGCAGACCAGGTTCATAACGATTTTGATTTGAATTCTTACATAGGATTAGTTCGAGCATCTGTTCTAGCTTCTGGACTTATTTTTGAGCTCCCCATTATCATCTATTTTCTTACCAAAATAGGACTTGTTACACCAGAATTTTTAAAACGTAACAGAAAATATGCCCTTGTTATTGTTTTAATTTTCGCAGGCATCATCACCCCTCCAGATGTGGCGAGCCAAATTATAGTCGCAATTCCTGTTATTATTTTATATCAAGTTAGTATTCTTATTTCAAAAATTGTCATAAAAAAACAAAATCGAAAAAAATGAGCAACCCCGTAGAAGAATTCAACGCTTATCGCAAAAAAATGAATACTCAAATTTTAGCTGATAATAATACCGTGATTAAGCGTATTTTTAATCTTGACACAAAAGCATTTCAAGGCGGTGCACTAGATGTTACTACAAAAGAACTTTTGGGCTTGGTGGCCTCCGCAGTATTGCGCTGTGATGATTGTATAAAATACCATCTAGAAAAATGCCACAACGAAGGGCTGTCAAGAGAACAAATTGTTGAAGCACTTAGTATTGCAACCCTAATTGGCGGTACAATTATGATTCCTCATCTTAGGCGAGCCTATGAATTTCTTGAAGCTTTAGAAGCATAAAACTATAGTTTTAATTATATTTACAACCATATAAATTCACAATGAAGTTAAGCGTTCAAAACCTAATGAAATCTTATAGCGGTCGAAAGGTTGTTAAGGATGTTTCTTTTGAAGTCAAACAAGGCGAAATTGTTGGACTTTTGGGGCCCAATGGCGCTGGAAAAACAACTTCATTTTACATGACAGTTGGATTGATAAAACCCAATGGTGGTTCTATTTTTTTGGACGACAAAGAAATTACAAACTACCCAATGTACAAAAGAGCGCAAAGTGGTATTGGATATCTTGCTCAAGAAGCATCGGTGTTTCGAAAGCTCAGTATTGAAGATAATATTTTGAGTGTTTTGCAAATGACAAAACTCTCAAAAAAAGAACAACTCGACAAAATGGAATCTCTCATTGACGAGTTTGGACTATCTCATATTCGCAAAAACAGAGGTGATTTACTTTCTGGCGGAGAACGCAGACGTACAGAGATAGCACGTGCCTTGGCTACAGATCCGAGTTTTATTCTTTTGGATGAGCCTTTTGCTGGTGTCGATCCTGTTGCAGTAGAAGATATTCAACGTATTGTAGCACGGCTTACAAAAAAGAATATTGGTATTCTCATAACCGATCACAACGTACAAGAAACCCTTGCTATTACAGACCGCACCTATTTAATGTTTGAAGGCAGTATTCTAAAAGCAGGAGATCCAGAAACATTAGCCAACGATGAAATGGTTCGAAAGGTATATTTAGGTCAAAACTTCGAACTTAGAAAGAAGAAGCTAGAATTTTAAAATTCGTCTCTATCTAATTCTTGTGCTTTAATGATCTTTTTCTGATATCGCCCTTGTACGATATCAATGAGCACCAAAATCACAATAACAAAGTAAAAGGTAGTTTTACTCATTGGTACAATCTCTTCACCAAATAATTTGAGATGAGCCAAATGACCACCCTCTGTGAGCAACATAATTCCAACGATAAATAAAATAAACAAACCTAAAACTTCGTACATTCTATTTTTAGTCAAAAAGGTCGTCACTTTTTCGGAGAGCCAAATCATCAATAGGCCACCAATTACAATGGCCGTAGTCATGATCCATAAGACATTGGTAAGCGCCATTGCACTAAGAATTGAATCAAATGAAAACACAACGTTCATTACAACAATCATCGTGATGATATTAGAAACAGAACCCTTTGATTCTGAAGTACTTACTGAGAAATTTTTAAAACTAACCATGTGCCAAATTTCTTTCATGGCTGTAAAGACAATGAAAACACCTCCAATTAGAACGATAATACTATGAATATTGAAATGTCCTTCAATGATGTCTGTAAAAGGAATATGGAGTACAGGATCTTGAAAATAGCCTATCAATTTGACCAATATAAAAAGTAAAACAATTCGGAAAATAATCGCTAATCCGATACCCATCTTTCTCACAAAAGATTGTTGATCCTTGGGTGCTTTTTTGCTTTCCAATGAAATGTATAATAAGTTGTCGAAACCTAAAACCGCTTGCAACATAACAAGCATTAATAATGTGATGATATGATCAAGCATATTTTGGAGGATTTATTAAGGATAAAATAATATAAAATATAATAAGCAATGGTATGCCTGCAAATTTGAAAATTATCAAAGCCGTTATAGAAAATATGACAAGAATATATCTGGAAGCATTTTCAGAAAAGTTCCAAGTTTTGAACTTTAAGGCAATCAATTTTATAGGGGCATTTAATAAAAAGCAACTTAAAATAGTTGTAACAATTAAAAATGCTGGATTTAAAATTATAGCATTGTAACTATCGTTGTTTTGGTATGCCAAAATTAGAGGCAAACTCATGACAAGCAACGCATTTGCAGGTGTTGGCAAGCCAATAAAATAGTTTGATTGTTCTGTAGAAATATTAAATTTTGCCAACCTGTATGCAGAGGCCAATACAACCAACAACCCAAAATATGGCAAAATTTGATGTGTATCCCAAGACGGGGTAATGGCTAATTTCAACAAATGAAATAGCGCTAAAGCAGGTACCAATCCACTTGTGACTACATCGGCAAGCGAATCTAACTGAAGTCCAAGTTCTGAAGCAACATTTAGTTTTCTGGCAAAAAAGCCATCAAAAAAATCAAAAAAAATCCCAAGAAACACAAAAAACGCTGCGGTTGTCAAATCGCCCTCTACTGCAAAAATTGTTGCAACAGCTCCCGAGAGAAGATTTAAAAGTGTAATAAAATTTGGAACAAATCTTTTCAAATCGAATTATATTTATTTAGTAAAAATAATAAACTATTTTTGTTTAACACAAGTAAAAGACAATATACGCATCAAAACATAGTTTTTGTAGTGTGTCATAAGCCAAAACATTGAACAATACGCATTTCTTTTTTTTATTTTTATTTATTTCAATTTCAACGGTTGGAAAAAGCCAATCTACGCGAAAATATTCGAATGAATTTATGAATATTGGTGTTGATGCTGCTGCTTTAGCCATGAGCGGTGCGGTGACTGCAACAACTAATGATGTAAATTCTGGATATTGGAATCCTGCTGGACTTGTACAACTAGAAGACAATGCTTTAGCATTGATGCACTCGAGTTATTTTGCCAATATTGCCAATTACAATTACCTTTCTTTTGCGATGCCGCTAGATGACCGTAGCGCAGTTGGAATCTCTATTATTCGTTTTGGTGTGGATGACATTTTGGATACAACAAAACTTATCGATCAACAGGGAAATATAAATTATGATCGCATCAATTTGTTCTCTGCTGTAGATTATGGCGTCACATTTTCTTATGCACGAAAACTTCCTATTCCTGGGTTAAATTATGGTGTGAATGCAAAAATAATTCGAAGAATTATAGGTGATTTTGCATCATCTTGGGGGTTTGGTCTTGATTTTGGAGTACAATTTGAAACACAACAATGGAAGTTTGGCCTTATGGCACGAGATATTACGACAACTTTTAATTCTTGGGCATTTGATGATGACCGATTACAAGACATTCAAAATGCAATTCCAGGCCAAAATCAAGAAGAACCAGAAGCCACCGAACTTACACTTCCAAAACTTCAATTGGGAGTGGCAAGACAATTTATTTTCGACTACGATTATAGTTTAAAAGCTGAGTTTGACCTTATTATGCGTTTCGAGCAAAACAACGACCTGATTTCTACTTCGCTGCTTAGCATCAACCCTGCACTTGGGTTTGAATTTGGCTATATCGACTTGGTGTATCTTCGTGGTGGTGTCGGAAATTTTCAAAACGAATTGCAATTTGACAACAGCAAAAAACTTAGTTTTCAACCCAATCTTGGTGTAGGATTTAAATACAAAGGTATTGCCATTGATTATGCCATTACAGATATTGGCGATCAAAGTGTGGCCTTATATTCAAATGTATTTTCACTTCAAATCGATTTGGGATTATTTAGAAGGTAACAATGAAAAAAATTTATACTGTTTTAGTTTTATTGAGCACTATTTTTTCTGTGGGATATGGACAAATTCAATTGTCTAACTACTCCGAAGTTAGCATCCTTACTATTGGACCCGGAACTTCGCTTAATGATGCTTTTGGACATAGTGCCATTCGTATAAAAGATCCCATGTATCAACTTGATCTGGTATATGACTTTGGTCGTTACAATTTTGAAACAAAAGGGTTTTATTTAAATTTCGCCAAAGGCAAATTAAATTACACCGTTGAATGGTCTCAAAGCAAACCCTTTATCGCCTATTACAAAAGTGTACAACGAGAAGTAAAATCACAAACTCTCCATTTCAGTCTTGCAGAAAAACAAGCGCTATTTCAGAAACTTCAACAAAATATTTTACCACAAAACAAAAGCTACGCTTACGATTTTTTCTATAACAATTGTGTCACAAAAATAAAGGATGCTATAATTTCCGTGAGTCAAAGGCCTCTAAATTTTAAGGAGCCAAAAGACTTTAAACAACACACATTTAGAGCATTGATTCGATCTCAAGTAGCACAAAATTCTTGGGGAGGATTTGGAATTGATCTTGCACTAGGATCGGTCATCGATAGAGTAGCTCCAACAGAAGATCATATGTTTTTGCCAAGATATATGCATCGTTTTTTTGAAGTTGCCACATTTAAAAATTCAAATGAATTGCTGGTTGAAAAACAAGAAGTGTTGAATGCAACTCAATTGAGTGCAAAATCCTCTTTTTGGACAAGCCCGCTTTTTGTCTTTGGGATTTTAAGTATTTTGATTATTGCTGTAACTTATAAAAATTACAAAAATAATACAAGAACAACAGAGATAGATGTTTTGATTTTCGCAGTAAGTGGAATAATTGGAGTTCTCATATTGCTATTGTGGTTTGCCACAGATCATACTGCAACGGCATATAATTACAACCTCTTATGGGCTTTTGCTTTCAATATTTTATTACTTCCTACACTTTTAAAAACAACAGTAAAAAGACGTTTTATTGGATATCTTAAATTTCTAATTCTGTTATTATTTCTTATGCTCATTCATTGGTTTACAGGCGTTCAATCTTTTAATATTGGAATTCTCCCGATATGGATTGCATTGCTCATTCGTTATACATACTTATGCAAATGGTACAGCAAAAATTTGAATCCTTGACACAACCTCTTAAACACTATACCTCTTGAATTATTTAAATGTAGAAGATATTTCAAAATCCTTCGGTGAAGTGATGCTTTTTGAGCATCTCTCATTTAGCATTCACAAGGGTCAAAAAATTGCTTTTGTGGCTAAAAACGGAACTGGAAAAACAACAATTTTAAATATTTTGACGGGGCGAGACACCCCTGATTCTGGCGCTGTGGTGTGTAGAAAAGATATTCAAATGGCGTTCCTATCACAAGACCCCGATCTAAATCCAGAACTCACCATAAAAGCGTCTATCTTCAATTCCGAAAACCCCATTCTAAAGGGAATAGAAAATTACCATAAAGCACTACAAAACCCAGACGATTCAAAAGGATACCAAAAGGCGTTTGATGAAATGGATCGTTTACAAGCATGGGACTTTGAAAATACATATACTCAGGTATTATTTAAATTAAAACTCAATGATTTAAATCAAAAAGTAAGTGCGCTTTCTGGAGGTCAAAAAAAACGCCTTTCTCTAGCCATTACCCTACTCAGCAAACCAGATTTACTCATTTTGGATGAGCCAACAAACCACCTCGATTTGGAAATGATTGAATGGTTGGAAGATTTTTTTGAAAAAGAAAGTATAACGCTATTTATGGTTACACATGACCGTTATTTTTTGGAACGAGTTTGTTCTAATATCATCGAATTGGATCATGGTAAAATCTATTCATACAAAGGAAATTATTCCTATTATTTAGAAAAAAAAGAAGAGCGAATACAACGAGAAGCTATTGAAACCAACAAAGCAAAGCAACTCTTTAAAAAAGAATTAAAATGGATTCGGCGACAGCCAAAAGCGAGAACAACAAAATCCAAATCTAGAGTTGATGATTTTCAAGACATCAAACAACGCGCACACCAAAGGCGCAAAGATCATGAAGTGCAGTTAGAAATTAACATGGAACGTTTGGGGACAAAAATCTTAGAGCTTCACAACGTTTCAAAATCTTATGATGATAACATTATACTCGATGGGTTTAGCTACAGGATTCAAAAAGGTGAACGTATTGGGATTATTGGAAAAAATGGTACAGGAAAATCGACATTTTTGAATATGATAACCGGTAGTATCAAACCTGACAATGGAAAAATTACTTATGGAGAAACGCTAAAAATTGGATACTATACCCAACAAGGTATTCAACCAAAACCTCATCAAAAAGTGATCGATGTTGTTCGAGAATTTGGGGACTATATTCCACTAAAAAAAGGGCGACAAATTAGCGCACAACAACTTTTAGAACGCTTTTTGTTTAGTCGAAAAAAACAATATGATTTTGTTGAAAAATTGAGCGGTGGAGAGCGCAAACGTCTGTATTTGTGTACGGTACTAATTCAAAATCCAAACTTTTTAATATTAGATGAGCCTACAAATGATTTAGATATTGTAACGTTGAATGTTTTGGAAAATTTTCTTTTGGATTTTCCTGGTTGTCTTATTGTCGTTTCCCATGACCGTTATTTTATGGATAAAATTGTGGACCATCTTTTTGTGTTTCGTGGCCATGGTGTTATTGATGATTTTCCAGGAAATTATTCGGATTTTCGAGTTTATGAAGACAGCAAACCGCCGCAACTAGAATCAAATTCTAAACCGCAAAAAAAACAAAATATAAAAGTCAATGCAAGCTCAAAACTCAATTATAATGAGCAAAAAGAATTGAAAAATTTGGAAAGTAAACTCAAAAGTTTGGAGTATGACAAAAAACAACTTGAATCAAAATTTGAGGATGTTGAATTGGATATGGAAACTATCGAAAAGTTGTCAAAGGAACTTCAAAATTTAATTCAACTGATAGAAGAAAAGGAATTGCGATGGATGGAACTTATCGAAAAATTTGAATGAACAATTGGTGGCTTTACATAAAATTTCTGTTGAACTCTACAAACCATCACGGCGTACACTCCCCGTTTGTTTTTGCATTGGTAACCAAATGTTTTTACAACAACAAAAACTTAAATATCTATAAAAAACTTCAATCGGATGTTAGCGCTTTTAAAAACGTAAAATTCCTTTATCGCTTTTCAAATTATTTTGAATTTGATTGTATTTATCAGCCGGAGGAATTAAATTCAGATTATAAATCAGCGCTAGCAATAGGACGTCAAAGTAAAGTCATTAAAACATACACGAGAAAAATCCCTAAAATCAATAATTATGATAAAAATTTATTAATTTATTTTCAAAATCGTTCGTTGGAACACCTCTCAGAAATTCAAAATATATTAGAGCAATGCAACACTAATTCGATCGTTTTGATAGAAAATATAAGACAAACATCGAAAGGATTTGAACAATGGAATGCACTGAAATCTAACGCTAATGTTCGTGTTAGCATTGATACTTATCATTGGGGAGTTTTATGGTTTAGAAAAGAGCAACACAAAGAGCATTTTATCATTCGTCTGTAGGATTTAAAATTTATACTTAACTTTAAGTCTAATTTTAAGCACATGAAAATATATACCAAAACTGGTGACAATGGAACAACCTCTTTATATGGCGGAAAAAGGGTGCAAAAGCATCATTTGCTTGTAGAAGCCTACGGAACTGTAGATGAGCTCAATACTCATGTAGGGCTTTTGCGCGATAGTTTGAAGAGTTCCGGGATTAAGGACGAATTAATTTCTATTCAAAATGTTCTATTTGAAATTGGAGCACATTTGGCCTCTGATTCAGAAAAAGCCAAAAAAAATCAATTAAAAATTCCGGAAATTAAATCAAATTCCATTGAAGTTTTGGAACAAAAAATAGACCAAATGAATGAGGCATTGGCGCCAATGACTCATTTTATTTTGCCAGGTGGCCACAAATTGGTGTCGTTTTGTCATATCGCACGGGCGGTGTGTAGAAGAGCAGAACGAAGAGTGTGTCAAGTTGCTGAAATTCAAGAGATTAACCCAAATATCATTTCCTATTTGAATCGCCTTTCAGACTATCTATTTGTATTGGCACGGAAATTGACGAAAGATTTAAAAGTGGAGGAAATCAAATGGAATCCAAAGCCTATTGTATAAGTAAAATTAGATATTATCTTTTAGGGATTGAAACCATTGCGCAAACAGTTAATAACTTTGAGTATTAAATAAATACGAATTTCCTTGACTATTTCGGTTAAAAAATTACTTTTGCAAAAAATTAAACCTTTTAATTATGTACTGGACACTCGAACTCGCATCATTTTTAAGTGACGCACCATGGCCTGCAACAAAAGATGAGTTGATTGACTACTCCATTAGAACTGGTTCTCCTCTTGAAGTTGTAGAAAACTTACAAGCTATAGAGGACGAAGGGGAAACTTACGATTCAATTCAAGAAATCTGGCCAGATTATCCTTCAGACGAAGATTATCTTTGGAATGAAGATGAATATTAAAAAAAAAGTCTCATGAAGAGACTTTTTTTTTGGATTAATTATTCTCAAAAATTGAGAACAAACCGTATATTTGACAGTCCTACTTACTAAGAGGAACATCAATATAAAAAATAAAGAACAGCACGACAATGAGTTTACTCAATTCTGTATTAAAAGTATTTGTTGGCGACAAATCGAAACAAGACGTAAAGTCTATCATGCCAATCGTCAAAGAAATTAAAAACTTTGAACCCAAAGTTGCTGCATTGAGCCACGACGAGCTTAGAGCAAAAACAGAAGAGTTCAAATCCAATATACAATCTGCTTGTGCTCAACATCATGCGAAAATTGAGCAGTTACGAGAAAGCATAAAAGTCACTTCAGATATCGATCAAAAAGAAGAAATCTATGAAGAGATAGACCAAATAAACGACGAAATATACACGAGCACCCAAGAGGTCTTGAATTCTATTTTACCCGAAGCTTTTGCAGTTGTCAAAGAAACCGCAAAACGCTTTGTGAATAACCCAATTGTAAAAGTTAAAGCCAATGCTTTTGATCGAGAATTAGCAGGAAGTAAGGAATATGTGTCTCTTGACGGAGATCATGCTTTGTGGGCAAATTCTTGGGATGCTGCTGGAAAACCTATCACATGGGACATGATCCATTATGATGTTCAGCTCATTGGTGGAGTCGCCATGCATCAGGGTAAAATTGCAGAAATGCAAACCGGAGAAGGAAAAACTCTTGTGGCTACCCTCCCCGTATATTTGAATGCGCTTACAGGAAAAGGAGTGCACTTGGTAACCGTCAATGATTATTTGGCAAAACGTGACAGCGCGTGGATGGCGCCAATTTTTCAGTTTCATGGACTTAGTGTAGATTGTATAGACTATCACAAGCCAAATTCTGCTGCGCGTAAAAATGCCTACAATGCAGATATTACCTACGGAACAAACAACGAATTTGGATTTGATTATTTGCGTGATAATATGGCGCATACCACAGGCGATTTGGTTCAAAAACCACATCACTACGCCATCGTAGATGAAATTGATTCGGTATTAATTGATGATGCACGAACACCGCTGATTATTTCTGGTCCTGTTCCACAAGGCGATCGCCATGAGTTTATAGAACTCAAGCCAAAAATTCAAGACATTGTAAGCGTTCAAAGAAAATATCTAACCGGCGTTTTAGCCGAAGCCAAAAAAAGTATTGCTAGAGGGGACACCAAAGAAGGAGGGTTTCAATTATTGCGTGTGTACAGAGGAATGCCAAAAAACAAAGCACTTATTAAATTTTTGAGCGAAGAAGGCATCAAACAACTCTTGCAAAAAACAGAAAACTTCTATATGCAAGACAACAATAGAGAAATGCCAAAAGTAGATGCAGAACTCTATTATGTCATTGATGAAAAAAACAATCAAATTGAATTATCTGACAAAGGGGTAGACTATCTTTCTGGCGCAGATGATCCCAACTTTTTTGTCATGCCCGAAATGGGAATGGAAATTTCTAAGATTGAAAATCAAAATCTTGAGCCCGAAAAAGAAGCAGAACTCAAAGAAGAATTGTTCAGAGAGTTTGGTGTAAAATCCGAACGCATTCATACCTTGAGCCAATTACTTAAAGCCTATGCCCTATTTGAAAAAGACATTCAATATGTGGTGATGGACAACAAAGTGATGATTGTAGATGAGCAAACGGGTCGTATCATGGACGGCCGCCGCTACAGCGATGGATTGCATCAGGCGATTGAAGCAAAAGAAAATGTGAAAATTGAGGCAGCAACACAAACATTTGCTACAGTTACATTGCAAAACTACTTCCGAATGTATCGCAAGCTCTCAGGAATGACCGGTACAGCAGTTACAGAAGCTGGAGAATTTTGGGAAATTTACAAGCTAGATGTTGTTGAAATACCAACAAATCGCCCTATCGCTAGAGATGATCGCGAGGACTTGGTATATAAAACAAAACGAGAAAAATACAACGCTGTAATTGAAGAAGTTACTAAGCTTTCAAATTCAGGCAGGCCAGTACTCATCGGAACAACAAGTGTAGAAATCAGTGAGTTGCTAGGGAAAATGCTCAGCATACGAAAAATTCCTCACAATGTACTGAATGCCAAACTCCACAAAAAAGAGGCCGACATTGTAGCAGAAGCAGGACAACCAGGACAAGTTACCATTGCTACAAATATGGCTGGTAGGGGTACCGATATTAAGCTGTCTGACGAAGTCAAAAACGCTGGGGGATTGGCCATTGTTGGTACAGAACGCCACGACTCTCGTCGTGTGGACCGCCAGTTACGAGGTCGTGCAGGACGGCAAGGCGATCCAGGAAGTTCTCAATTTTATGTTTCTCTAGAAGATAATTTAATGCGTCTTTTTGGTAGTGAACGTATCGCAAAAATGATGGACCGTATGGGACTCGAAGAAGGTGAAGTGATTCAGCATTCTATGATTTCAAAATCTATTGAAAGAGCCCAAAAAAAGGTAGAAGAAAATCAATTTGGAATTCGTAAACGACTGCTAGAATATGACGACGTTATGAACGCTCAGCGTGAAGTGGTTTACAAAAGACGTTATAACGCTTTGAACGGAGAACGCTTGCGTGTCGATTTGGCAAATATGGTTTATGACATTGCAGAAATCATTACGGAAAGTAATAAAGAATCAAACGACTTCAAAAACTTTGAGTTTGAGCTGATTCGCTATTTCTCGATGAGTGCGCCAATTAGTGCCTCTGAATTTGAAAACACCAGTTCACAAGACATTACCAAAGAAGTTTACAAAGTTGCTTTTGAACACTACGAAGCCAAAATGGAACGCAATGCCGATTTGGCCTTTCCAGTGATTAAAAACGTTTATGAAACCCAGCGTGATAAATTCAAGCGTATCGTTGTTCCATTTACAGACGGGGCCAAAACACTTCAAGTGGTAACTGATTTGGAAAAATCTTATGAAACCAACGGAAAACAATTAGTAACAGACTTTGAAAAAAATATATCTCTGGCCATAATAGACGATGCTTGGAAAACTCACCTTCGAAAAATGGACGAGTTGAAACAATCTGTACAATTGGCAGTTCACGAGCAAAAAGATCCACTATTGATATATAAATTTGAATCTTTTGAATTATTTAAAGCGATGATTGACCAAGTGAATAAAGATGTGATTTCATTTTTATTTAAAGGGGAAATTCCGCAAGAAACTGCAGACACAATTCAAGAAGCTAAAGCAAGACGTCGTGAAAAGGTTCAAACCTCAAAAGATGTGATTCCAAACATGGACGAGCGAGCAGCACAATCGAGAGCAGCAGGCCAAACGCAACGCCAATCGCAAGCCGTGGAAACTATCGTAAGAGAACAGCCGAAGATTGGTAGAAATGACCGCGTGACCATCAAGAATGTCATGAGTGGTGAAAGCAAGTCTTTGAAATATAAACAAGCCCTACCGCTGATTCAAAAAGGAGAATGGGTACTTGTCAATGCGTAAGCTTCAAAAATAGGTTTGGATCTGGGCAATTTTGCTTATAAAATTCTAGCTCTTTTTCACAACAAACTCCTGGATAATCTCCAACATTACCTTGCATATCTTTAATGAGTTGAAAATGAAGGTGTGGTGGGTAGTCGCCATTGATATCAGGGCCACCCAAATAGCCTATCACATCACCAGCATTGATTTTTTTCCCAACCTTAAGAGGGGCAATAGAAGCTAAGGATAAATGACCATACAGGCTAAAAAATGTCATGCCATTAACACTGTGCTTTAGAATGATTGTAGGGCCATAATCTCCAAAAGCAGTATTGTTTTTAAAGCTGTGAACCTCGCCATCAAAAGCGGCTAAAACTGGAGTTGCCTCTGCACACCAAAGATCTACTCCAAGATGTATATTACGTTGATGTTCAGGGTTTTGACTACTAAAGTGTGAACTCCGACTGTAGAGTTGTCTTTTCTCCAAATAGCCCCCAAAAGCAATTTTTTTTTGATGTGATTCGAGATGATTTTTAATAAAATCAGAAAATGTTAAACTGGAGTGCAAATGATAGGTTTTTAAATCTCTACTATCTACAGACAAATCAATGGGAACATAGGCCTTTTCATCCAATTCGGGGCACATCAGTCGTATTGGAGATTTACTGTAATTGAATAAATACATTTGAAAAGTCAAAAAAAAAAGTATTTTTGTAAAAGTAACCCAAATCTACTAAATATGAAAAAACATCTTTCTTTGATGTTCAAACACTGCGTGTTGTATTTCTTATCCGCTGCTTATTTGAACGCACAAATGCCCAACGACTGCAGCGGAGCTCTTGTTGTTTGTGATGACTCGACATTGAATTTAGACGCACAAGGCATTGGTGTTCAAGAAGTATCTGGAACAAATAATTGTGATAGTTCAGAAAATAATAGTATTTGGCTTAAATTAAATATTCAAAACTCCGGTACTTTTGGGTTTATTTTAACGCCGAATAGCACAAATATCGCCATTGATTATGATTTCTTTTTATACGGTCCTGATGTTGATTGTGGAGCCATTGGAAAGGCAATCCGATGTTCAACAACAAATCCAGCAATGGCAAATATGAGTCATAACCAAACTGGAATGAACTCAAGCGAAATTGACCTTTCCGAAGGGCCTGGGAGAGCTGGTAATAGCTTTGTAAGGGAATTGAATGTTCTCGCGGGAGAATCCTATTTTTTGGTGATAGACAGACCTATTGGCATGAGTCCTTTTTCTTTAGAATGGACTGGTACGGCAACCCTCCCTCCGCTTCCAACCAACCCTATCCAAAAGAGCGACATGGATATGGATTTCTGTGATTCTAAATTCCCTTATGGCGATGGCATTACAGAAATTTATCTCACAGACAGAACACGACAAATAATGAACAGTCAAAATGATGTGATTGTCAGCTATCATTTGTCAGAAAGTGATGCAAATTTAAGTAATCGGCCCTTGGGTAATGTGTTTGATAACGTCGGGAATCCTCAGAAAATTTACATGAAAATACAAAACACAATCACTGGTTGTTATCGAATTGATGAATTTGAAATTCATGTCGATCGGGTAAAAATTTTACCAGAATTCTCAACCATTGAAACGATATGTGCAGGGACAAGTTTCCGCCTTCCTACAATTTCAAAAAATAATATTACTGGGCATTGGCTTCCAGCCAAAAATAATACAACCACCACCCAATATACATTTACGCCAAATCCAGGGCAATGTGCCATAGACACCAAACTTAGTGTAAAAGTAGTTCATCCAGATAGTCTATCTATAACAGCGTTGAGTACCGCTGAACCATTTGGCGACCCTCAAAAGATAGAAGTACAAGCCAAAGGCGGCAGTGGAACCTATGAATATAAATTGAATAACAGAAAATGGCAAAGTAGCCATATCTTTAACAATGTGACTGGATGCGAAAATCAGCGTGTGAGCGTAAGAGATTTAAAAGCTTGTCAGAATATAAAAAGTACCAAAATTATAGTGCTTTATTACCCTAGATATTTCACTCCAAACGGCGATGGATTCAATGATTATTGGACAATAAACTGCTTGAAAGACAACTACAAAAGCATTACAATTTATGATCGTTTTGGTAAATTTTTGAGCCAATTGGACAGTGATAGCTTAGGATGGGACGGGACTTATGAAGGAGTCCGTGTACCGAGTAGCGACTACTGGTTTATCGTAACGTATATGGACGATGGTGTAGAGAAACAATTTAAATCACATTTTAGTTTAAAATATTAAATCAAACGCTAATGCCCTCCTTTATAGATGGCGAATCTTATTGTTTTATGTCATAAAATGAGAGCAATCACATAAAAAAATATAAATTTGCAATAGCAACCCAAAGCTACTAAATATGAAAAAACATCTTTCTTTGATGTTCAAAATCTGCGTGTTGTATTTCCTATCCGCTGCTTATTTGAATGCACAACTGCCCAACGACTGCAGCGGTGCTCTTGTTGTTTGTGATGAATCGACATTGAATTTAGACGCATTAGGCACTGGTGTTCAAGAATTATCTGGAACAAATGATTGCAATAGCGCAGAAAACAATAGCATTTGGCTTAAAATAAACATTCAAAACTCTGGTACTTTAGGGTTTATTTTAACGCCTAATAGTACAAATATAAAAATAGATTATGATTTCTTTTTATACGGTCCTGATGTTCATTGTGGAGCCATTGGAAAGGCAATCCGATGTTCAACAACAAATCCAGCAATGGCAAATATGAGTCATAACCAAACTGGAATGAACTCAAGCGAAATTGACCTTTCCGAAGGGCCTGGGAGAGCTGGTAATAGCTTTGTAAGGGAATTGAATGTTCTCGCGGGAGAATCCTATTTTTTGGTGATAGACAGACCTATTGGCATGAGTCCTTTTTCTTTAGAATGGACTGGTACGGCAACCCTCCCTCCGCTTCCAACCAACCCTATCCAAAAGAGCGACATGGATATGGATTTCTGTGATTCTAAATTCCCTTATGGCGATGGCATTACAGAAATTTATCTCACAGACAGAACACGACAAATAATGAACAGTCAAAATGATGTGATTGTCAGCTATCATTTGTCAGAAAGTGATGCAAATTTAAGTAATCGGCCCTTGGGTGATGTGTTTGATAACGTCGGGAATCCTCAGAAAATTTACATGAAAATACAAAACACAATCACTGGTTGTTATCGAATTGATGAATTTGAAATTCATGTCGATCGGGTAAAAACTGTACCTAGCTTTGACCCCATTGCTGATGTCTGTGAAGGAGGTCGTGCTACCCTGCCTACAACGTCCAAAAATGGAGTGACTGGAACATGGTCGCCAGCTTTTGATCCGAATAGCACAACGACTTATACGTTTACACCCGATCCAGGGCAGTGTGCAAAAAGTGATACGCTTAAGGTGAACATTACCAAAAAAATAGTGCCTGTTTTTGACCCCATAAGAGGGAGAATGAGAGGTGGGCCTTCACCACCTCCTGTCCCAAAAAACACATTTCAAACATTGAGTTCAAACACCCCACAATACACGGTCTCTACATCGTCTAATACCAATAGATGGATATTAAATGATTTAATTAAAATGCTGATAATTAAATACTAAATCTAAATTTATTCTTAATGAAAATACATACACCTACGCCAAGTAAGCTTCATATTTTTTTCTTTTTATTACTTTTTGCTATTGGTCAAGCACAACTTGGTGCCAATACAATGGAGAGTTCAAAAATAATTGAGCTCGCATCCTCTTATGCCCCAACTGTTACAGCAGAGGGAGATCAAGCTTATTGTCCCCTATCTAAACAAAATATTGTTACTGCATTTAATATTATTGATAACAATAGCAAATCAACACCAGCATTTTATATTCAAATTTCATCGGGATATGTTTTTGGTGAAGACAAACTGATTTTAAGAGGAAGACATCCAAAGATCAAAGCTAATTGGCGTGCTAGACAAGCAAAACTGATATTTACACCCTCATCTGGGACTACTATTCAATACACAGATATCATTAATGCTGTATATGATGTTGTATTTATAAGCAATAACCTAAATGTAGGACCGAAAACATTTTCCCTAACCATTGGTAAAGCAAATTTTTTAGATGGACATTACTACGATTTTGTTTCATCATATGGCATTCATTGGTCAACTGCTAAAGCAAATGCTGAAGCCATGAGATATTATGGACTACAGGGCTATTTAGCTACGATAACAAATGCGAATGAAGCTAAAATATGCGGAGAGTTATCTCTTGGTACTGGTTGGATTGGTGGTAGTGATGCTCAAACTGAAGGTGCTTGGAAATGGGTGACAGGTCCTGAAGCCGGAAAAACATTTTGGTTTGGACATTCTAATGGTTCAACGGCTGGAGCAGATATTCCATATGAAAATTGGAATGGAGGCGAACCAAACAATGCAGGTGATGAAGATTATTTACATGTGTACAACAAGGGTACGTGGAATGATTATAGAAATGATACTCCTATAGATGGATACATTATTGAATACGGAGGTATGCCAGGAGATCCTCAAATCAACATTTCTGCGAGCACTAAATTCAGACCTCGTAAAACTACTACAACTAAATTTGATGCTATTGCTGATGTCTGTGAGGGTACTCTCATAACCCTACCGACCACCTCCAAAAATGGAGTGACTGGAACATGGTTGCCAGCTTTTGATCCGAATAATACAACGACTTATACGTTTACACCCAATGCAGGGCAGTGTGCAAAAAATACTACGCTTAAGGTGAACATCATAAAGAAAACAACGCCTGACTTTGATCCCATTGCTGATGTCTGTGAAGGTACTCGCATAACCCTACCGACCACCTCCAAAAATGGAGTGACTGGAACATGGTTGCCAGCTTTTGATCCGAATAATACAACGACCTATACGTTTACACCCAATGCAGGCCAATGTGCAAAAAATACTACGCTTAAGGTGAACATCATAAAGAAAACAACGCCTGACTTTGATCCCATTGCTGATGTCTGTGAAGGTACTCGCATAACCCTACCGACCACCTCCAAAAATGGAGTGACTGGAACATGGTCGCCAGCTTTTGATCCGAATAGCACAACGACTTATACGTTTACACCCAATGCAGGCCAATGTGCAAAAAATACTACGCTTAAGGTGAACATCATAAAGAAAACAACGCCTGACTTTGACCCCATTGCTGATGTCTGTGAAGGAGGTCGTGCTACCCTACCGACCACCTCCAAAAATGGAGTGACTGGAACATGGTCGCCAGCTTTTGATCCGAATAATACAACGACCTATACGTTTACACCCGATGCAGGCCAATGTGCAAAAAATACTACGCTTAAGGTGAACATCATAAAGAAAACAACGCCTGACTTTGATCCCATTGCTGATGTCTGTGAAGGAGGCAGTGCCACGCTACCGACCACCTCCAAAAATGGAGTGACTGGAACATGGTCGCCAGCTTTTGATCCGAATAATACAACGACTTATATCTTTACGCCAAGTGCAGGACAGTGTGCCACCACGCAGAAACTCACCGTGAACATCACAAAAAAAACTGTACCTAGCTTTGACCCCATCGCTGATGTCTGTGAAGGAGGTCGTGCTACCCTACCGACCACCTCCAAAAATGGAGTGACTGGAACATGGTCATCGCCATTTTATAATACCAAAACAACAACTTATATCTTTACGCCAAGTGCAGGACAGTGTGCCACCACGCAGAAACTCACCGTGAACATCACAAAAAAAACTGTACCTAGCTTTGATGCTATCGCTGATGTCTGTGAAGGAGGTCGTGCTACCCTACCGACCACCTCCAAAAATGGAGTGACTGGAACATGGTCGCCAGCTTTTGATCCGAATAATACAACGACTTATATCTTTACACCCGATGCAGGCCAATGTGCAAAAAATACTACGCTTAAGGTGAACATCATAAAGAAAACAACGCCTGACTTTGATCCCATTGCTGATGTCTGTGAAGGAGGTCGTGCTACCCTACCGACCACCTCTAAAAATGGAGTGACTGGAACATGGTCGTCGCCATTTGATAATACCAAAACAACAACTTATATCTTTACGCCAAGTGCAGGTCAGTGTGCCACCACGCAGAAACTCACCGTGAACATCACGAAAAAAACTGTACCTAGCTTTGACCCCATTGCTGATGTCTGTGAAGGAGGTCGTGCTACCCTACCGACCACCTCTAAAAATGGAGTGACTGGAACATGGTCGCCAGCTTTTGATCCGAATAATACAACGACTTATACGTTTACACCCAATGCAGGGCAGTGTGCAACAAATGATACGCTTAAGGTGAACATCACGAAAAAAACTGTACCTAGCTTTGACCCCATTGCTGATGTCTGTGAAGGAGGTCGTGTTACCCTACCGACTACCTCCAAAAATGGAGTGACTGGAACATGGTCGCCAGCTTTTGATCCGAATAATACAACGACTTATACGTTTACACCCGATGCAGGCCAGTGTGCAACAAATGATACGCTTAAGGTGAACATCATAAAGAAAACAACGCCTGACTTTGATCCCATTGCTGATGTCTGTGAGGGTACTCTCATAACCCTACCGACCACCTCCAAAAATGGAGTGACTGGAACATGGTCGCCAGCTTTTGATCCGAATAATACAACGACTTATACGTTTACACCCAATGCAGGCCAATGTGCAACAAAAGCGGATTTAGAGGTTGGAATTATTTCAAAAAAAGTATTATCGATTTCAGCAAAAATCACTACCGAAACTTTTTCCAAATCACCTGAAATCAAAGTAACTTTAAAAGAAAGAAAAGGGCAATATGAATATCAGTTAAACAACGAAAATTGGCAAGAAAGTCCAATATTCAGCGGTATTGTAGGATGTAAAAAACACACCATCCGAGTTCGAGAATTGGGCGGTTGTAGTCGTCCTGGAATGACAAGCATTACTGTTATGGATTTTCCTAAGTTTTTTACACCCAATGGTGATGGGTACAATGATAATTGGACGATTAATTGCTTAAAAAATAAAATCACATCAATATCTATATTTGATCGATATGGGAAACTAATAAAACAACTTAGTGCGGGAGATATTGGTTGGGATGGCACATATCAAGGGGTTCGGTTGCCAAGTAGTGACTATTGGTTTATTATAGCCTACAAGGAAGATGGTGTGGAAAAACAATTTAAATCACATTTTAGTTTAAAACGCTAAAGTGTTACTGTTTAAGCTTGCTGAAAATGGAGTTGATGAAGACATAATTTTGCTTAACTTTGATACATAATATCTAGTTTAAAACTATTAAAGTTATCCATTGAAAAAAAAGATTGAAAATTTTCAGGGAATAAAGGAGCAAAAAGGAGTTTCTAATCAAAAAATGACCAATCAAAGTGCTGTAAAAAAACTAAAGCAAAAACGTCGAAATAAACGAACTGTTGATGAACTTTATTTTGGAATAGTACAAGGGAATATCACTGCATTAAGTCAAGGCATCACACTTATTGAAAGTGCAAAAAAAGAAGACCGTGCGTTAGCAAATATATTAATAGACAAATGTCTAAATCATCCTCTTGCCTCACCAACAATTCGCATTGGAATCACTGGCGTTCCTGGGGTTGGTAAAAGTACATTTATTGAAGCCCTTGGCAACGTGCTAGTTAGTCAAAATCATAAAATTGCAGTGTTGGCAGTAGATCCTAGCAGTAGTAAAAGTAAAGGAATTATTTTGGGTGATAAAACGCGGATGATAGAATTGGTACGAGAAGAAAACGTGTTTATTCGCCCCACAGCTTCAGGAACAACTTTGGGTGGTGTAGGACAATACACCAGAGAAGCTATTATTTTGTGTGAAGCAGCTGGATATGATAGAATTTTGGTTGAAACCGTTGGTGTTGGTCAAGGAGAAACGGCGGTTTATGAAATGGTTGACTTTTTTCTCTTACTAAAATTGGCGGGGGCTGGTGATGAACTTCAGGGGATAAAACGGGGCATTATTGAGATGGCCGATGCAGTGCTTATCAACAAAGCAGACGGAACAAACCTAGATGCAGCAAAACTGGCCATGAGTGCCTTTAGGAGTGCACTACACCTATATGCTATAAATTCATCGCAATGGAATCCAAAAGTTATGTTATCTAGCGCTTTAGAAAACAAAGGTATTGTCGAGACATGGAAGATGATTGAATCGTATGTCGAGTTGACCAAATCTAACGGCTATTTCTCCGAAAAAAGAGAGGAGCAGAATGTATTTTGGATGATGCAAACTATTGAAAATCAGCTTAAAATTGATTTCTTTCAATACAAAAACACCAAAAAATATCTTGAAAAGCAAATTCAACTTGTGAAAGCCAATAAAATCTCTCCCTTTGGAGCAGCTTTAGCAGTTTTAAACCACCACAAATCTACGCTCTAAGTACTTAAAAAGAGTATAAAATAAAGCTCCTGAAAGCACACCAAAAGACCAACCAACCAACACATCAAGTGGGTAGTGTACGCCTAGATAAATACGGCTGTATCCAACAAGAATACTCCATGGCAACATGAGATAAATGAACTTTGTTTTTGGGGATTTCAACATTAAAATTGTAAAAATAGCGGCAGCCATTGAATTTGAGGAATGTCCAGAAAAAAAGCCATATCCCCAACACTCACTTTGACGGATAAACTCTACAACCCCTTCTTGTGCACATGGTCTCAAGCGCTCAAAACCAAATTTGAAAAGATTGGTGACTTGATCGGTAAATGTAACCATTGCTGCGAGAGTTAAAACTAAAAACAAAATCGCTTTTTGACTCAAATTTTTACACATCAAATAAAATAACAAAATATAAAGTGGAATAAACGTCAGTTTGTTTGTTACCACCAACCAAAAAGAGTCCCATGCTGGACGCCCCAAATTATTGAGATAAAGAAGTAAATCGCGGTCTAATTCTAAAATCTGATCCATAATTTGTATTATTCATTTTCATATTTTGCAACCTCAGAATCGTAAAAAGAAGTGGCTTGATGTATCGCATTCTCTGCTTCAGATTGCAATTCTTTTTCGTCTTGTTGATCAAAATCTTCTAGCCACTCTAATTCGTCATTTTCCAAATTAATAATAAAACGTGGAAATTCGGTATGAATTACAAATATAGCTTCTGGAAATTCAGAGTTATCTCCAAGAATAAATTTTGGTAATGTCATGATTTTGTTTGTTTAAGAATATATTTTTTTGAAAGATAATTAAATCTGATATATAAAAAAACTGACGATGCAGTTAATCCAGCCAAAAGACCAATCCAAATGCCTATACTGCCATAAAGAGTTGCGCTACCGAGATAATAACTTACTGGAAATCCAATAACCCAATAGGCAATAAATGTTATGAGCGTGGGTATTTTCACATCTTGTAATCCCCGTAAAGCACCCAAAAATACAACTTGAGTACTGTCGCTAATTTGAAACAATGCAGCGATTATGAGCAAAGTAGAGGCAATTTGAACGACATTTTGATTGTCTGAGAAATGTTCTAAATCGTTTAAATCTAAGTAAAACGTTGGTAAAATCTGATTAAAAACGAGGAAAATAACAGCAAATATTGTGGCCAGAACAAAACCCATCAAAAAAATAGATTTAGCAATTCTTCGGAGTTCATCAGGTCTTTTTAGTCCTTTTTGATGGCCAACTCTAATGGTTGCTGTTACACTCAATCCTACTGCAATCATGTAGGTCATTGATGACAAATTGAGCGCTATTTGATTGGCGGCTTGAGCATTTTTACCCAATGTTCCACTTAACCAAATGGCAGCAGTAAACACACCAATTTCAAAAAACATTTGTAAGGCACTAGGAAGTCCTAAACTGATGATTTTTTTTATCATAAAATGTTCCAGAACAAACAGTTTTAATCCTTTTAAATATGCTTTTGTTTTTTTCAATTGAACTAAGAAATACCACATCAGTAGTACCATGACAAATCGCGATATAAGGGTTCCAATACCTGCGCCAATAACACCCATTTTTGGAAATCCCCATAGCCCAAAAATCAATACATAATTAAAGAAAATATTAATCACGTTGGCAATAATAGTGGCATACATTGGATATCTTGTTAGCGACATTCCATCGCTAAACTGTTTCAGTGCTTGAAAAATAATCAAAGGAATCAAAGACACCGCAATCATATCTAAATAAGGCAAGGCGAGAACGACTACTTCTTCTGGTTGATCCATCATATGCATAAGTGGTTTGGCCAAAAGCATCATAACAAACAACACTATAGCAATGGCAGAGCACAGTACCAATCCATGCTTGAGTGCCGATTTGCCACGAGTAAAATTTTGTTCTGAATCTGCCTCGGCTACCAATGGCGTAATCGCTGTAGAAAACCCTATTCCGAGTGACATGGCCACAAAGAAAAAACTATTGCCCAAAGAAACCGCAGCCAGTTCTGCTGCACCAAGCTGACCAACCATAAGATTATCAACCAAACCCACAAAAGTATGACCCAACATCCCCATAATGACAGGTGCTGCGAGATGCCAATTGTATCTGAATTCTTTTGTGTATGCAGAAAACATAATCGTGGGTTTGAAATAAAGAAGATTATTCTTCTTCGTCCTTAGAAATTTCTTGCGCTGTTGAGCCAAAAGCGCCTACGGATTGTAGTAAGTTGTACCAACGCAATAACTTTTTGATATCACTTGGATATACACGATCCTCATCATAATTGGGTAGAACTGAAAACAAATATTCTTCTAAGTCGTCTTTTGAAGTATTTGGGGAAATTGAAGTTTGCTTACCGTTTTCTTTTTTATAGATTTTATCAAAAATGTCCGATAAAGAAACTTCTCCTTCCAAAGTGTACATTGAAATATCACTCAGCAAACTTTGTGATTTATCTATTTTAATAAACGTTCGTTTTTTATCCAGTAAAGATTCTACAATATAGCCACTACGACTAGGATTTATGAGTTTGTAAAGTCCTGGTTTACTGTTGATAGCGAGAATTTTATCTAATGTCATTACAATATATATTTAAAATCTTTTTTTAGAAATTTGTGGAAAACGCATCCGGTAATCTACATTTATTTTTCCTTTAGAGATGGACGTTAGTTTACTTTTCAAAAGACGTTTTTTGAGTGAAGATACTTTATCGGTAAACAAAACCCCTTCTATATGGTCATACTCGTGCTGGATTACTCGTGCAATTAGGCCATCAAATTCTTCTGTATAGGTTTCAAAATTTTCATCTTGATAACGAATTTTTATATGGGGTTTCCTGAGAACATCTTCGCGAACATTAGGGATACTCAAACAGCCCTCATTAAAAGCCCACTCCTCGCCTGTTTCTTCTAAAATTTCAGGATTGATAAATGTTTTCTTGAATAATTTTAGTGCATTTCTTTCTGACTTAGAATAGGATTCATCTTCAGAAAATGGTGCTGTATCCACCAAAAAGAGTCGGATAGAACGCCCAATTTGTGGAGCGGCCAAACCAACACCGTGAGCCCCATACATGGTTTCATACATGTCTTCTATAAGTGATTTTAAATCTGAATATTCTGGTGTAATTTCAGTAGCTCTCTTCTTTAGAACTGGATCTCCGTAAGCAACAATTGGCAATATCATTCTTCAACTATTTTGGGTCAAAAATACAACTCTCAAATCGTATAAAACAAATGAAAAAGAATTATTTACGATTCAAATAGGATTGAAGGATCAGTGTGGCACTAATTTCATCAACAATAGCTTTATTTTGGCGCTGCTTTTTTGTCATACCACTATCAATCATAGATTGAAAGGCCATTTTGGAGGTAAAGCGTTCGTCTTCTCTTTCAACAGAAATATTGGGAAATGCCTTTTTTAGGGTTTTAATAAAAGGCTGAATAAGCACTTCACTTTCTGAGGGTTGGTTGTTCATTTGTTTGGGCAAACCTACAACAAAACCGTCCACTACTTCTCTAGAACAATAATCGTTTAAAAAAGGGATGAGTTGTTTTGTTTCAACTGTTGTGAGACCAGAGGCAATAAGTTGAAGTGGATCTGTAACTGCAACGCCAGTACGTTTTTTTCCAAAATCTAATGCAAGAATTCTTCCCATTTGAACAAAAATACAATTTCACTTCTAGAATAAAGTTGAAAAAAGATATATTTTAAAAAAACTAGTGAAATTTTTAAACTGCTTTTTTTTGAATATACTTTATATTTGCGCTTTAATAAAAACCAAATGAATACATTACAACACACTATAGAAGCCGCTTGGGATCATCGTGAATTACTCAGCGAAAAAAACACTCAAGATGCCATACGAGAAATTGTAGCATTGCTCGATGAAGGCACATTACGTGTTGCAGAGCCAACAGAAAATGGATGGCAAGTGAATGAATGGGTTAAAAAAGCGGTGGTGATGTATTTCCCAATTCAAACTATGGAAACTATAGAGGTTGGACCTTTTGAGTTTCATGATAAAATTCCACTAAAAAAAGACTATAAAGCCAAAGGTATTCGTGTGGTACCACATGCGGTAGCGCGCCACGGCGCTTATATTTCTAAAGGAACAATTTTGATGCCTAGCTATGTTAATATTGGTGCTTATGTTGACGAAGGCACTATGGTTGATACTTGGGCTACTGTAGGGAGTTGTGCTCAAATTGGTAAAAACGTACACCTTTCTGGTGGCGTTGGTATTGGTGGTGTTTTAGAGCCGCTACAAGCAGCACCAGTCATTATTGAGGATGATGCCTTTATTGGCTCTCGTTGTATTGTTGTAGAGGGTGTTCGTGTGGAAAAAGAAGCGGTTTTGGGCGCCAATGTAGTCCTTACGGGCTCTACAAAAATTATAGACGTCACAGGAGAAAAACCTGTAGAATTAAAAGGCGTTGTGCCCTCTCGATCTGTTGTGATCCCTGGGAGCTATACCAAAACATTTCCTGCTGGTGATTTTAATGTGCCTTGTGCATTAATTATTGGAAAACGCAAAGAAAGCACCAACAAAAAAACCTCTCTGAATGATGCGCTAAGAACACATAATGTGGCGGTTTAAACTTTTTTGAACTGTAATTTCTGCCGGCGTTTGCGCAATTTTTTTGAGTTTACTTTTTTTTGAAAAGCACGGCTGTGCTTAAGCATAATAGCGTGTGTGTCTTCAAATGATTTTCCAACGAGACTGGCATAGGTTTTTGCCATAATTTTTACCATATACTTTGAAGGCCATAAACGTCTAATGTTGTGCATTCGCTGATTAAAATTTAACGTTTCGAATCGCATTCGGTTTAAATCAATTAAATAAAACTCATATTGATTTTCTTTGGCTTTTACAATGAGAGTATTGCCTGGTGAATGATCCAAAAAATTGATCCCTGCTTCATGTAATGAAAATGTAAAAATTGTAAATTGTTTTAATATTTCATCACGATTTGGGTAATTCAAATCATGGATTAAAACCCTAAAATCAAGATCATAATCGATTTGAAGACTGATGTAGTAACTTTCTTTTAAACCAAAAAAATTAGTCGCTTCAAAATAGGCAACTGGAGTTGGTGTTTGTATGGATTTTTGAAGCAATACATTAGCATATTCATAAGAGCGCTTTGCTTTTGAAGGTCGAATATATTTATAAATAAATCCATTAAAAAGGTGTGGCGTTTTGAATTTTTTAAAATTCAAATTCAAACCTTCAACTTCCATAGATTTGATACTGTTTCGATCTGATTTTAGAAGGTTTCCATGATCTGTTTCAAAACTCATTATAGCGTGTTCGATGGCTGCTTTTTTGTCTTGAAAATCAGAATGTATGATAAGATTCTTCATGGATACTTTTACAACTTTGAAAAAAGTAATATCTTGCTAAGATAGGCGATTGATTTTTATGAAAAAAATACTAGTGATTCAAAATAAACGTATTGGTGATGTCCTTATTGCATCCCTCATTGCAACAAATATAAAAACCGTTTACCCCAATTCTGAAATCCACTATTTTGTTTATGACTACACTTCTGGTGTTATTGAAAATCATCCATGTATTGATAAAATTATTCGAGTTCAGGAAAAGCAACTTAAAAAAATTCCAAATCTCATCAAAACAACTTGGAATTTGAGCAAAGAAAAATATGATATTGTTTTTGACCCCTACGCCAAGTTTCAAAGCCGATTTATCTGTTTGTTTTCTGGAGCTCATATTCGGATAGGTTTCAAAAAAAGACTAAAAGATCCATTACTGCCATTTTATACTCACAATATTAATTTTTTAAAAGAAAAAACACACATTTGTGGAAAATCTATTGAAGACCGAGTGCATTTGGTCCATAGTGTTTTTCCTTTGAAAACACCCACCTACAACCCCAAAATTTATTTGACCGAAAATGAAAAAAAATATAATAAACTGAACCCCTACAAAAAGCCCGTAATTATGTTTGGGGTTTTGGGAAGTACACCACAAAAATCGATGCCAAGTGCCTATGTTATTGAACTCATCGATCATTTGACATCAAATTATGATATCACTATTTTGTTTAATTATGCGCCACATCAAAAAAGTGAAGCACAAAAAATATATAATGGTTGCAAAAATAAAAATGCTATCATATTTGATATTTATGAAGATAGTATCAGAGGTTTTACAGCATTGATGAGTGCATGTCATCTTTTGGTCTCCAATGAAGGGGGTGCAGTACATATTGCCAAAGCTCTTAACAAACCAACATTTACTATTTTTTCTCCTTATGTTTTAAAATCGAATTGGGCGAGTTTTGAGGATGGGGTGTTCCATCGGTCTATACACTTGCTTGATGAAAAGCCAGAATTATTTTCTACAAACAGAAATAATCTGAAAAAAATTGAAGAAAATCCTCGATATTTATACAATAAACTCACCCCATCTTTGATACTTGACAAATTAAATCCGTTTTTAATTCACCATCTGTCCAATGAAAAAACTAAGCTTTCTTGAACGTCTAAAAAATTGGAAGAGAAAACTTCGGTGGGATCGACAATATAAAAGCGGACGTTGGGATTATTTATTTGATAAAGAAGAAGAACCACGATATACAGGAATCATTAGTGCTATAAATAGATACACCAAGAATCCAAAGATACTAGATTTAGGTGCTGGAGAGGGCGTTTTGAGGTTCAAATTAAAAACAACTAAGTCAGTTGTGGAGTATTATTGCGGGGTGGATTTTTCAAAAGTATCCATAAGAAAAGCCAAAAAATTTAACTTTGAAAAGTCAAAATTTATCGTTGCAGACTTGCACTACTACACTCCAGATCAAAACTATGATATTATTGTTTTTAATGAAGCTTTTTATTACATAAATCACAAACTAAAATCAGAAGTCTTAGAACGTATTCTTTCAAAATTAAATGATAATGGGATCCTTATTGTTTCCATTTTCAAAGAAGGAGAAGGCTGTTGGGCGTTTTTTAATCATGAAAGATTAGAAAAACTAGAATTTTATAACATTGAATCATCAAAAGGAAACCGATATTGGAAATTGGGTGTGTATAGAAAAAAGAGTTGATCTACAAAAACTAAGCTTTTGCGGCTTTGACAATTCCAGATGCTGTCCAGACTCTTTTTTCAGATTTTACGATCCGACGAATTTCTAGATTTCTATCTATAGATGCTTTCGTTTTGTAGCCCCTAGGATGGTCTAAATGTACACAAATAGCACTGTAACGCAGTTGTTTGCTTTTTATGCCATAATTGAAAAGACGTTCACCAAGTTCTCGATCTTGACCACCATATTGCATGCGTTCGTCAAAGCCATTTACAGACACAATATCTTTTTTCCAGCCCGAAGCATTATGACCATTCCAACTGGCGTTTGTTGTTGTAAATGTGTTTAAAACCCACGATAAAAAACCTGTGGCAGTCAGTTTAAAATTTTTAAATGTACGTTTCAATCCCTGGTGTTTCAACCATTTTAAATCAAAACAACGACCAGTTTTTATATCTTCATTTGAAATCAATTTTGAAATTGACATAGGAAGCATAAAATAGCCGCCAGAAAGAAAAAAACCTTCTTCTCTATGCTTAACATGACAAGCCACAAAGTCCTGTCTTGGAATGCAATCGCCATCGGACATAATAATGTATGGCGTGCTGCATTTTTGAATGGCTTTGTTTAAAATTTGTGATTTTTGAAAGCCATTATCCTCATGCCAAACATGAACAATTGGGTAAAAAACTTTAGATTTAATAGATGCTATTAGATCGAGAGTTTCTTGACCAGAACCATCATCGGCAATAACGATTTCAAAAAATTGATAGGATTGATGGTTATATCCAATCAACACCTTTTCTAACCATTTTGGAGAATTATAGGTGCTTATAATTATGGAAGTGTCGATTGTGTTCATCTGAGTGCGAAGATAAATATTTTTTATAAATTTGCATTAAAATCTGCAATGCCAAAACTATCGGTTATTATCCCGACTTACAACGAAGACCAATATCTAAAAGGCGCGCTTCATTCTGTTCAATTTGCAGATGAAATTATTGTTGTTGATTCCTTGAGTACAGACAAAACCGTTGAAATTGCAGAGCAGCAGGGATGCAAAGTAGTCTCACGAGCTTTTGATAATTTTTCGAACCAAAAAAATTATGCTTTAGAATTTGCCCGCTGCGAATGGGTTTTGTTTTTGGATGCCGATGAACGAATTCCGTATCAACTTCAAGTTGAAATCAAAAAAGCGATACATCAATCTGAAATAAAAGGATTCAAACTAAAATTTCCACATTTTTTTATGAACCGCTTTTTATTTCATCAAGGCAGTTCAGTTGTACGCCTAGTAAAGCGTGAAAACTGTAAATTTGAAGGCAGTGTTCACGAAAAACTTATCATTCCTGGAAAGCTTGGGCAGCTCAAAACTTCTGTTTTACATTATACCTACAAAGGCTTCGATCACTATCTTAAAAAAAAGGATTCTTATGCTTGGTTTCAAGCGGAACAAATGCTAAAAAAAGGTAAAAAAGCAACTTATTTTCATTTGGCTTTTAAGCCATTTTATCGCTTTTTCCACAGTTATATTATCAAAGGAGGTTTTAAAGATGGCCTACCCGCACTAGCTGTTGCTGCTGCAAATGCTTATGGCGTATTTTCCAGATATGCCAAACTTTTATTATTGCAAAAACATCTAAAATAATACTTTTCCAAACTTGACCTTAAACCTGAAGGCAGACAAACTCATATCCCCTTTAATATCCAAACGATTGAGTTCGTATTTAGTTTTTAATGGGAGTCGATTTATTCGATTTCCAATGCGAAGTCCAAACGCAATTTTATGTGCCATTAATTGATTAAAAAAACGCGCTTTTTCAGAAGTTTCTCTAGGAAATTTTCCGTAGGGATAAGCCAAAATATTTTTGATATCTAGATTATGATTTTGTATGAAATCTTGACATTCTTGAAAATCGAGTTCAACCGCTTTAGAAGTCAAACCATCATAAGGGTGATGCTTAAACGAGTGGAGTCCCAACTCTATAACACTACTATCCATAGATTTCAACTGCTCTACAGTCATGATTTTTTCTATTCCATCATTCCAATCATCATAACCCCCAACATAAGCAAATGGCACAAAAAAACTAGCTTTTAAATTGTACTTTTGAAGTAAAGGATAGGCATATTTCAATTGATTTACATAAACATCATCGAATGTAATGATGATCGGTTTTTTGGGCGGAGGGCTATTATTGAATTCCATTTCTGAGAAAAAAATACTGGTGTAGCCTTTCGAAACCAAGTACTGAAATTGTTCTTCCAATTTTTCAATAGAAATCGTAAGTCCCCTACTCTCTGCATTGTCTGCACAAACGTTATGGTACATCAAAATTGGAAGCTTTGCCATGAAATATAACCTTTTGTCGTGGTAAAATTATTACTTTTGTGCAGTACTACACAATAAATCGTACAGTTTTTAAATTTATGATCAGTGCTGTTGTAATTTCTTTTAATGATGAAGCTTATTTAGAAGCGTGCTTGAAACACTTAACTTTTGTGCATCAAATTATTGTGATTGGTAGTCTTGATTTTGAAGTTGAACAAAAATTAAAAAAACAATTTGATTTTCATTTTATTAAAAATGAAAAGGATGATTTATCGCTGCTTTTTAAAATTGCTACGCCACATTGCCAACACGACTGGATTTTAGGAATAGAAGCCAATATGGTCATTTCTACAGATTTAAAAAATGAAATTCTTTCAAAGATTGATCCTCAAAAAAAACCCAAAATATATAAGGCCAAAATACAATTTGACTTTATGGGTAAGCCTTTGAAATTCTCTGGTTACAGAAGAAAATGGACTGCTATTCTGTGGGCAAAAAATTCGAGAAATATTAGTCTGGAGCAACTCAACTCAAAGCTAAAGACTTCATATTTGGGTTTTGACATATTTTCTGAACGTACAACTCAAATTGCCAAAAGAAAAGCTTTGAAATTATACACCAAAAAAATCAAACCAAATATGATTGACTTTATTTGGAAACCCTTTTGGATACTTAAAAAAGAGTGTATTTTTAAACTATGCCTATTGGATGGTAAACAAGGTTTTGTTTTGGCCTATTTAAGAGCTTTTACGCAACTAAAAACCTATCTTTTTCTTTGGTTAAAGTATCGAAATCTTGAATAAAAAATGATAAAACTTTCGGCCGTCATCATCACTTTTAATGAGGAAGAACATTTGGAAAAATGTCTTTCATCTTTGCAAAATATTGCCGATGAAATTGTGGTGGTAGACTCCTACTCTACTGATCATACCAAACAGATATGTGAACGCTTCGGTGTTCGTTTTATAGAACAGTCATTTCTGGGCTATAAAGAACAAAAGAACTTTGCTTTGATTCAAGCAAAATACGATTATATTCTGTCTTTGGATGGTGATGAAGCGCTATCAGAACCATTAAAAAAATCGATACTCGAAGTCAAAAATAATTGGGATAAAGACGGCTATTATTGCAATCGTTTAAACAATTATTGCGGCCAATGGATCAAACATTCTGACTGGTACCCAGACCGAAAATTGCGACTGTTCAAAAAAAATAGTGGAACATGGAAAGGCATCAATCCGCATGATTGTTTTACACTAAAAGTTGGTAAAAAAAGTGGCAAACTCAAGGGCGATTTATTGCACTGGATTTATAGAGATTACGAAGAACACAACCAAAAAATTGAGCGTTTCTCGAGCATTGCTGCTCAGGCCTATTTTGATTTAGGCATTAAAGCCTCTTTTTTTAAAATTTTGTGGCGCCCAAGTTGGGCTTTTTTTAAGGCCTATTTTTTAAGACGTGGATTTTTGGACGGATTCAACGGTTGGGTGATTTGTGTTCAAACTTATAATGTGACTTTTTTGAAGTACATTAAACTTCGGGAGTTGTGGCGAGAGAAAAAACAATAGCATGAAAAAAAAAGTATTCCTAGAAGCACATAATATTAAAAATCCATATTTTGGATTTGGTCAATTTAATGATCATCTGATAAGAGGTCTTTACAACGCCAATATTGATGATTTTAAAATGGTTCTTCATGCCAAAGATATAGCCAAATTGAAAGCAGAATTTGGGGATTATTTTGAATATAAAAAATATTATAGCTTTAGGCGATACCCTATTTTTGGCATCAGAAAAAAATATGATGTTTGGCATTCTTTGAATCAGAATATCAAAATAGAGCCGCAATCAAAAAATTCCTATGTCTTAACTGTGCATGATGTAAATTTTATAGAAGAAGTTTCCAATGATCTACATCATCCTCGAAACCTTAGATTTCAAGAAAAACTGAATCGAAGCGCTGCGATTACCTATATTTCAGAATATGCAAAGCGCTCAACGCATCAGCATTTTAAAGTTCCTAAGGTTCCAGAGTTTGTGATTTACAATGGAAATCCTATTAAATCCACAGAACTAGATGCCGATTTTGTACCAAAACACACGACAAAACGTCCATTTTTATTCACAATTGGTGAGTGTACACCTCGTAAAAATTTTCATACGCTTGTGAATATGCTTAAAGAACTTCCTGATTATGATCTTATAATTTCTGGAAATCAAAATACAGATTATACAAAGCAAAAATTAGCGGAATGCATTAAGTCAAATCACTTAGAAACACGTGTGATTTTGACAGGTAAAATTGATGATACAGAAAAACAATATTATTTAAAAAATTGTGCAGCATTTGTATTTCCAAGTTTACGCGAGGGATTTGGAATCCCGCCCATTGAGGCCATGCGTTTTGGCAAACCTGTGTTTTTATCTAACGTTACTTCATTGCCAGAAATTGGAGGAAAACACGCTTTTTATTGGGATCATTATGAGCCAAAATATATGGCAGAGATTTTCATAAAAGGAATGACAACTTATCTCGACAAAAAAGATTGGTTTTCGAAGCACTATATCGAACGCGCAAAGCACTTTGATTGGAACAAAGCTGCAAAACAATACATTGAAGTTTACAGAGCACTACTCTAGATCAAAAACTTTTTTTACCCAATTATCGATTCGGTATGGAGCTAAAATATAATCGGGTACATCTTCATATGGCGACTCTACAAAAGACTTTGGAATTTCAATGTTGTTTGGATCTAAAACCAAAATATTTTGAGGATTATAAAAATCATAGTTGACGATATCTATATTTGTGGTGATGAGTTTTTTTCTATAGCCCAAGGCCTCAAAAACGCGAAAAGAAAGACCTATTTGATCATCGCGCTGAATATCTATCATGATTTTACATGCTTTAATTGTTTCAATAACCGTATAAACAGGAATGGGATCTGAAATAATATTTAGGTAATCTGATTTTAAATTTGGTGTATTGTACTGAAAAATGGATTTGGGCCAGTTATTATGAGCGATATATTTTGCCAATTTTTCTATTAAAGAAAACCGATAATCGTAAGTACTGATATTAAAAAATAAAAATTTATATTCTTTTGAAACGCTTTCATCAAAAATATAATTGGTTAAAAATTCAAAGTTATATTTTTCAACGTCTAATTTATCGTAACTATAAATCTTATCAAAAAGAGGTAATAATTTCAATTTTTTTTTAAATCTTCGAGTGCTGTCGTAAAATAACGTTATAAAATTATCCGTAGATTTTCGTAAGATTTTAAGTGTTTTTCTGTTCAGATAATCTGGTCTGATAATAAAAATAACATCTGAAAATCCTATTTCTTTTAATTGTTTAACTACTAATTTATCGCCATATTCTTTTTTCAAATTTCGATTTAAAAACGTTTTGTAGATAAAATTTTGAACGCGATGAAGTGTGTTCTTGTATTGAAAATTAGCGTGATTTGTGTAAATCATAGCGCAATCCACTGCGCTAAATTTAGAAACAGATTTGAAAATGTAGGACGAATAACCATAGGCCACAGGGGCCACGATTAATATTTTTTTTTGGGGCATATTAATCAAAATATTTTGGTAAATTTAATAAAAAATTCCTTGAAAAATATTTCTATAATTTTAATAAATTATAATACCGCTAAATTCACTTTAGATTGTATCTCTTCTATATTTGATAAAACCGCAAAATCTATCGTTTTTGAAATCATCGTTGTGGACAATAATTCTGAAGATGAAGACTTCGAGATCTTATGTGAAGGACTAAAAAAAAGACCCGAAGTTGTGTTGCATAGCAGCCCTATCAATACAGGTTTTGGAGGCGGTAATATGCTTGGCGTACACCACGCAAAAGGCCAATACTTATTGTTTATAAATAATGATGTAATTTTAAAAAACGATGTCCTTTCTGTGGCCTATAATTTCATGGAATCCCATACAAATGTTGGGGTTTGTACAGCACAAAATTTTGATGAACACAACACTTTTGTTGCTTCTTTTGACCATGATAAAGGGTTGCGGAAATTAATTTTCGGCAGAAGCTTTTTAGAAACCGTGAATCCCGCAAAATACCCAAAACGAAAAAAACAGCATCAAACACCACAGGACGTTAATTTTGTAAATGGCGCTTTTATGTTTTTTAGAAAAGACTATTTTTTAGAAGTTGAGGGTTTTGATCCAAATATTTTTCTGTATTTTGAAGAAATGGATATTTGTTATAGGATTAGAAAAAATGGCTACAAATGTGTGCTATTGCCTCAAGCTGAAATTATTCATTTTCAAGGGGCCAGTACAGGCAAATCAAAAGCACTTGAAAAAGAAGGCTTTATATCGTATTTGTATGTTTTGAAAAAGAATTATTCTACGCTAAAATATACAGCTATCGTTTTATATTTGACACTTACATTTTTGATAAAACCAAAAAAATGGGATTTACTGCCCATAGCCATTAAAGGAGGTGATTTGGCCAGTTCATTAAAAAATAAACAAATCAAAAGAAATCCGGTTCGCTAATTTTACCTGTTTCGTTGACGCGAAATTCTGTAGCTTTGATATAAATATGCCGTTGTAAGTTTCCACTTTGGAGTACGTTTTTTTAAATTTTTTGCATAATTTATATACTGCTCAATTGTCTTATCAATATTGAAATGTGTCAAAGCATAATCCCTCATCAATGGGCCATCATCCATATTATAGGATTTAAATGCCTCCAAAAGTTTTTGCTCAGAAAATTTATAATTAAAGTATCGACCAGAGCAATTATTGGCAACACATTTCGATATTAAATCTGTTGTCATATACCCATCTGCTCTAGAAGAATTGTAATCGCGTTCATCATAAACCACGACAGGCCTTCCGCAAGCCATAGCTTCATATGCAGAACGGCCAAGGCCAACCACTACATCGGCTTCATTGATTAAGTCTTCAACATTCCAAATTGGGTTTATGTGTTTGTTCAATTTTGAAAATTTCACGCCCAAGGTTTTACAGACCGATTCAATTTTTGCATTGGCAGCTTTGGACTGACTCAAACTTAATACATTTTTTAAGTTTTTATGAATGGGTTTTTTAGTATTGTAGCGCTTGCAATTAATTCCATTTAATATTAAAATTGATGGATATCCTTTTTTTAATATATGAGATTGAATTTCTTCTGAAATACTTACAAAACCGTCTGCATATGGCGATGGCTTTTCTAATTTCGGGAAAATGCCATGACAGGTTTGAATGATAGGTCCTTTTCGACTCAAAAATCGAACACAGGTATAATGATTGGCTAAAATTAAATCGTAATGTGTCAACGACATGAACTGGATGCCTAAGTTCTGTTCTATTTTATCAGAAGTTATTCCCTTATAAAAGGTGAAATACTCTACAAAATAGCCTTTATTTTTTAGAGCTTCAACAAGTGCATATGTGAACGTTTCTGAACCTCCAACAGCATCTAGCCTATGGTTTGCGACTAAAACGCGCTTAAAAGACATAAAGTTAATTTGGTTAATAAAATAAAGTTAATAAAATTAAATCAATTAGGCTATTTTTGTGATGACTATTCTAGCTATCGATTTATGAATGATGACTTAAAAAATTCCATATCTACCTTAAAAAAAGGCGGGCTTTTGCTTTACCCTACAGACACTGTTTGGGGCATCGGTTGTGATGCCACCAACTATGAAGCGGTTCAAAAAATATTCGAATTAAAAAAAAGAGAGGATTCAAAAACAATGATTTGTTTGGTAAATTCTATTCAAATGCTGAATCAATACATTGAAGACATCCCCGAAACAGCATATACTATTTTAAAATATGCGAACACCCCAACCACCATTATTTATGACCGTCCTCTTCGAGTATCGGAAAACTTAATTGCTCAAGACAACACTTTAGCAATCAGAATGGTACAAACAGGATTTTGTAGCGAATTACTCAAACGTTTCAAAAAACCAATCGTATCAACTTCTGCAAATATCTCTGGCCAACCCACTCCAAAAGTGTTTCAAGAAATTGAAAATGAGATTTTAAAAGGTGTAGACTATGTTGTAACTTTGGAGCGCGACAAAAAACCTTCAAATCCATCCTCGATTATCAAATTGAGTACGAATGGAGAAGTGAAGATTATTCGTTAAAAAATTGCACTAATACAAAAGGTCTATGAATCTTGAACACGCTTTGAAAGATCCCATTTTCAAGATCATCTCAAAATCTGCAGATGAGCTTGACATGGAATGTTATGTTGTTGGCGGCTTTGTTCGTGATTTTTTATTAGAACGCAATACAGGACAAGATATAGACATTGTAGTCATCGGAAGTGGCATTGAACTCGCCAAGCAAGTTGCCAAAAATTTACCAAATCAATCTAAAGTTAGTATTTTTAAAACCTATGGTACGGCCATGCTTCGCCACGGAACTATTGCACTAGAATTTGTAGGAGCGAGAAAAGAATCATACCGCAAAGAAAGTCGAAATCCAGAGGTGGAGGATGGTAATTTAGACGACGATCAAAAGCGTAGGGATTTCACCATCAACGCCTTGGCAATTGGATTAAATGCTTCAAATTTTGGGACACTTCTGGATCCTTTTAATGGCATCAAAGATTTAGAAAACAAACGCATTGTTACCCCATTAGATCCCAATATCACATTTAGTGATGATCCTCTGAGAATGCTTCGTGCGGTACGATTTGCAACGCAATTGGAATTTGAAATCGATCCAAAATCTTTAGGAGCCATTAAAGATAATTTTCAGAGAATCAACATCATCACCAAAGAACGTATTGTTGTCGAATTGCATAAAATTTTGGAGAGCCCTAAGCCATCTATTGGGTTTTTATTACTTGAAAAAACAGGGCTTTTAGATGTTATTCTTCCTGAAATTACAGCATTGAAAGGAATCGATGACGTTGAGGGCCAGCGTCATAAAGATAATTTTTATCACACTTTGGAAGTTGTTGATAATATTGCCAAACATACCGACAATGTTTGGTTACGGTGGACAGCGCTTTTACATGATATTGGAAAAGCTCCAACAAAAAAATTCAGTAAAAAAGTAGGATGGACTTTTCATGGTCACGAACTGAAAGGATCCAAAATGGTTTATCATTTGTTTAAACGTCTAAAAATGCCGTTGAACGACAAAATGAAATATGTTCAAAAACTAGTGTTTATGAGCTCTCGTCCCATTGCTTTATCAAACGAAAATATCACTGACGCTGCAGTACGTCGGTTGGTTTTTGATGCTGGTGAATATATTGATGATTTGATGACGCTTTGCGAAGCCGATATCACCACCAAAAACCCTCGGAAATTCAAAAAATACCACAACAATTTCAAACTTGTTCGACAAAAAATGATTGAAGTTGAAGAACGTGATCGCATCAGAGATTTTCAACCTCCTGTAAATGGAGAAGAAATTATGAAAGCCTTTGAATTAAAACCATGTCGCGAAATTGGAATCATTAAAGAATTCATCAAAGAAGCCATTTTGGAAGGACATATTCCTAACGAATACCGAGCTGCTTATGATTTGATGCTAGAAAAAGGAACACAACTTGGACTAACGACTGCCTCATGAAAAACTTTAGAACTTTATCAAAAATAGCGCTTGTGCTTATCTATTTAGTCATCATAGCTGGAGCCATTGTTAGAATGACTGGATCTGGAATGGGTTGTCCCGACTGGCCAAAATGTTTTGGATATTATATTCCACCTACTCAGGAATCTGAACTGCTTTTTCAGCCCAATCACAGCTATGAAAAAGGCATGATGATCCTAATCGATAGTGAACAATTCATGGTCGCCAAAAAAGATTTTACAAGTGCCGAAACCTACAACAGCACCAACTGGGAACTCTACAGCACTCACGATTATGCAATTTATAACCCTGTACATACATGGGTGGAGTACATTAACAGGTTGATTGGTGCATTCTCGGGGCTACCCATTCTTGTTTTAGGAATATGGTCACTATGGTTTTTCAAGAAAAATAAGTGGATTACAAGCATTGCATGGCTCACACTTTTTGGCATGGGATTCCAGGCATGGCTAGGAAAAACTGTTGTAGATTCTAATTTAGCCCCATATAAAATCACCGTTCATATGGTTATGGCATTGCTTATCGTTGCCTTTATTTTGTATTTGATCTTTGCGACCAAAACAACTTTTAAAATTCAACGTTACCACTCCCTTTTTCATAAGCTCCTTTTTGTAGGTATCATACTCACATTGATTCAAATTGTACTTGGAACACAAGTACGTCAATTTGTGGATGAACAAACTAAAATGATAGGTTACGAAAAATCACTTTGGCTGGCACAACCAGAACTTGATTTTTACATACACCGATCGACATCAATATTGGTGCTTTTCATCAATGGGTATTTGTGGTATAGCAATAGAACATTTAATTTAGGATACAACAAAATAAAGCTCGTTTTGGGGTGTATTATTTTGGAAGTTTTTACTGGGATTTTGATGTATTATTTTGATTTTCCATTTTTGAGTCAACCCCTGCATTTGGTGATTGCCTCTATTTTATTCGGAATACAAATGTATATTTTACTAGAAGTATTATACCAAAAAAGAACCATTAACAAAGCCATTGCTTACTAATAAAAAATTATGATTTACAGATTTAGAGCGATATTAGATCACGAAAGCAAAGAAGATATTTTTCGAGATATAGAAATCCGAAAAACGGACACTTTTGAAGACCTATTTAACGTACTTACTCAATCCTTTGGTTTTGATGGAAGTGAAATGGCTTCTTTTTATGTCAGTAATGATGAATGGCATCAAGGCCAAGAAATTGCTTTGTTTGATATGGGCGAAAACGAAGATATTCGATTGATGAACGAAACCACTATTGAAGATGTTGTTGATGAAGATCAAACCAAACTTATCTTTATTTACGACTTTTTAAATATGTGGACGTTTTTGGTGGAATTGGGAGAGATTGTTGAAGAAGCACAAGGCACAGATTACCCCAATCTTATGTTTGTTTGTGGCCAAGTACCATCTGAGGCGCCCGAAAAACAGTTTGAAGCCGACCAATCTTTTGATCATGATAATGACAATTATCGGTTGGATGATTACGATGAACTCAATTTTGATGAACATTGGAATTAAAAAAATTGTAACATATTTATATTTTTATCGTCTAGTTTACAAACACCAACCTATTGGAATCCATTCTTAGCTTAAAACATATCACCAAAAAATTTGGCTATCTCACCGCCGTCAGTGACCTCACTTTTTCTATAGAAAAAGGCAATATTTATGGAATTCTAGGTCCCAATGGCAGTGGAAAATCTACAACTTTGGGGATGCTCCTAAACGTTGTCAATAAAACCTCTGGCAGTTACAGTTGGTTTGGCGGCACAATGGATACGCATAATGCTTTAAAAAAAGTAGGCGCTATTATTGAACGTCCAAACTTTTACCCTTATATGTCTGCTTATCAAAATTTAAAATTGGTTTGTAAAATTAAAGGGGTTCCTTTATCGGCCATAGAAAAGGTCTTGGAAACAGTCGGATTATTGGATCGCAAAGACAGTTCTTTTAGTACTTTTTCATTAGGAATGAAACAGCGCCTTGCCATTGCTTCTGCTCTACTCAATGATCCTGAAGTTTTAATTTTGGACGAACCCACAAACGGCTTAGATCCACAAGGCATTCATCAAATACGAGAAATCATAAAAGGTATTGCTCAAAAAGGAACAACCATACTTTTGGCTTCACACTTGCTTGATGAAGTAGAAAAAGTATGCACCCACGTTGTTGTCCTCAGAAAAGGAGTAAAATTATATGCGGGTCGCGTCGATGAAATGATTTCTAGTCATGGTTTTTTTGAAATGAAAAGTAATCAAGAAAAAGCTCTTTTGGAAGTGATTGAAAAACATTCAAAAATTGCCAATCATAAACAAGAAAATGGAATGATTACTGCATTTCTTGCAGAACCTTTAGAAGCGGAAGAATTTGTTCAAATGTTATATGAGCACAACATAATTTTGACGCATTTTGTAAAACGAAAGGAAAGTTTGGAAGAACAATTCTTACAACTCACAGATCAATAATGATACGGCTTCTACAACTCGAACTTCAAAAACTACTTCTCAATCGAACGAGTAAAATACTGATATTTATATCATTTATTTTGCCGCTTTGTGTTATTGTTTTGTCTTCAATTAAAATTAACTTTTTTGGATTTTTTACCTTAGAACTTGGAGAACTTGGAATTTTTAATTTTCCATTAGTTTGGCATGTAACCACCTTTTTTTCTGCCTTATTCAAATTCTTTTTCGCCATTGTGGTAGTGTCTATGATTGGAAACGAGTACAGCAACAAAACCTTGAAACAAAACCTAATTGATGGTTTGAGCAAAAAAAAATTTATCCTTTCAAAATTTTATGCCATTTTATTTTTCTCACTTGTATCGACAGTTATCATTTTTGTGATTTCTTTGATCCTTGGCCTTATATATTCGAGCTATAATGAGTTTAGTATTATCATCAGAGAAATAGAATATTTACCTGCCTATTTTTTAAAGCTTGTTGGGTTCTTTTCATTCTGTTTATTTCTAGGTGTTCTTGCAAAACGTTCGGCTTTTGCATTGGCCTTTCTTTTTGTAGAATTTATTTTTGAGTGGATTGTTTTTGGGTTAATTGCTTGGAAATCGAATATGGAATTAGCTACAAAAATTCAAAATTTCTTTCCATTGACTTCAATGTCGAATTTAATAAAACAACCTTTTCAGCGCATAGCAATGTCAAAATTTCCTGAAAAAAATAGTTTGGACTATGACTATGCAGTACATTTTGAAACCCTTCTTATTGTTGGAATTTGGACCTTGATATTTATTTATTTTTCTTACAAATTACTTCAAAAAAGAGACTTATAGTACTTTTCAAACTACTTCTAAGAGGCCTGTAATTTTATGTTAATAATTAGCAGATGAAGTCATTATGTATTAGATTTGGATGCACAAATTCAATCGATGAAAATTAAATTATTTGTTAGTCTCATGCTAATGAGCACAATTGGATTTGCCCAAGCTGAAGCCTCCCACTGGTATTTTGGCAGTGGCGCAGGTCTTATTTTTGATGTTGATACTGGAACCGTTTCAAATACTACAGATGCAGCAATAACCATTAGTACCAATGAAGGATGTTCTTCTATCTCTGACTTTAATGGGAATTTATTATTTTATACAGACGGTAGAAATGTTTGGGATAAAAATCACAACATCATGCCCAATGCAAATTATAATTCAAATCCTAATTTAGGGTTGATGGGCGATCCCTCGAGTACTTCATCTGGTCTTATTGTTCCAAAACCAGGTGATCCTAATCAATATTATATTTTTACAGTAGATGAACCTCATCATCAAAATGCTTTTGCGTTTCCAAATCAAGGACCAGCAGATGAATTTGGCAACCCCTTGACTGATTATGACAGCAATGGAGGTGTGCCAGATGCAGACGACGGCTTCAATAATGGTTTTGCATATTCATTAGTTGATTTAACACTCAACAGTGGTAATGGCGACGTCGTTTCCGCTGAAAAAAATGTGCAACTTGTAACCTATAATCCCAACGAACAAGATGAAGAAAGTTATAAATGTTCAGAGAAAATTACGGCTGTAGAACATAGCGATAAACAATCCTATTGGGTGCTGACACATTTTATAGATAACTTTTACGCTTTTCGGGTCGATGCATCTGGAGTAAACACAACGCCTGTGGTTACAAATATTACCCCATTAATCGCGTTTGAGGGCTACAGAAGAAACAGTATTGGATATATGAAGGCCTCTCCCGACGGTTCTAAAATTGCTGTATGTCATCGTCAAAACGGTAATCAACCAGGTGGGTTTTCCAACAATTCAGGTGGAGTTTGGTTGTATGATTTTGATAATAGTTCGGGAACATTATCAAACCCTGTAAACTTATTACCAAATTCGGGGCCTTATGGCGTTGAATTTTCGCCAGACTCTTCAAAATTATACGTTTCTGGAAGTAATTCTGTCTTTCAATTTGACTTAAATGCAACAGATCCTGCATCAACAAATTTTATGGTTTTTAATGGTTTTAACTTTATTGGAGCATTACAACTAGGCCCTGACGGAAAAATTTATGTTGCAAATACAGAAGATTCGCAATCTTTAGACGTTATTAATGATCCCGACTCCGCTGGAGTTGACTCAAATTATGTCCCATATCAGATGCAACTTGCTCCTGGTACATTTTCAAATATTGGTCTTCCACCATTTATACAATCGTTTTTCTTGGCCTCCATACAACTCGAAAATTCGTGTGTCGGTCAAGAAACAGAATTCAATGTCAATAGCACTCAAACTTTTGATAGTATCGCTTGGAATTTTGGTGATGGCATAGGAACATCAAACGACAATAGCCCGACTTATACGTTTTCAAACCCTGGCACTTACACTGTTTCTGCAGAAATTACCTCAGGCACAGAGGTTGTTACTTTTACTGAAGATATTATTATCAGTTTAAGCCCAACCGCGTTCCCTACAGATGATCTTTTTATTTGTGATGACAATAATGATGGTATTTCATCCTTTACATTTCAAGAATCTCAAGACGACATATTCAATGGACAGGATCCCACAGTTTTTTCAATGTCTTTTCATTCTAATCTTGACGATGCAGAAGCCCATGTAAATGAAATCACGCTACCCTATCAAAATACAAATCCTACAGAAGAAATTTTTGTTCGTATTGAAAATAATAACAACACCAATTGTTTTGAGACCACCTCTTTTAATATCAATGTTTTTGACACTCCAACAGCCAATGCAATTTCGACCGTTGAAGAATGCGATAATCTAGAGGATGGAAATGCGGCCAATGGCCAACGCGAATTGACCCTTTCAGACTATAATTCAGATGTTTTAGGGGTACAAGATGCTGCGCTTTTTAGTGTTTCCTACCACCTAAGCCAAGTTGATGCAAATAACAAACAGAATCCCATTACTTCACCCTATTACAATACAACACCATTTTCATATGTAGTCTTTGCTCGAATTGAAAACAATCTCAACACAGATTGTTATGATACTACAGAATTTACAGTAAACATCAGTGCAACTCCTACTGCAAATACTGCTGATGATCTATTTGAATGTGATGATAATAATGATGGTGTATGGCTTTTTGATTTTATTGAAACTCAAACACAAGTCCTTGACAATCAAAATCCTAGTGATTTTACGATTAGTTTCCACCACTTGCTAGAAGATGCAGAGAATAACACAAATGCAATTGCCTTACCCTATCAAAATACAAATCCTACAGAAGAAATTTTTGTTCGTATTGAAAATAATGAAAACAGCAATTGTTTTGAGACCACCTCTTTTAATATCAATGTCTATGATACTCCAATACCACCTCCAGCTGGAATTGAATACATTCAGTGTGACTACACAAACGCAGGAGATCTGACAGAAGTATTTAATTTGCAAAGTCTAAATGCTGAACTCGCAAATGGCCAAAATGTGACCATTACTCACCATACGAGTTTGGAAGATGCACAGGACGGAATCAACCCAATTACAGACCCTTATTCAAACACAAGTCAAAATCAAACGATATACGCGTTATTGACGAACAATGTGTACTCAGGTTGTACATCTATCGGAACATACAATATAATTGTTAACCCTTTACCGAACTTAATTACAAATGTGCCGCTTGTACAATGTGATATTGACAATATTCAAGATGGAATAAGTATATATAATCTAGAGGAAGCTGCCGAAAATATTATTGTTGGCGATGATCCTACAAATTATACGCTCAGTTTTCATCTCACACAAGAAGATTTGGAGGGTAATATAAATGCAATACCAGACCCAACAAACTTTGTAAATACTTCGCCTTTACAAACTATATATACTAGAGTCGAAAATATAGCAACGACTTGCTATTCCACCTCTTATTTTTATTTAGAAACCATTTTTAATCCTATTCCTGAAGATGCAAGGCTCATCGTTTGTGATAATAGCGAGATGAATGGCAACGATTATGATGGTTTGGGGCTCTTTACATTAAGTGATGCTAACGCTTATATTCTTTCGCTCATTGTTGCAAATCCAGATAATGATATTTCCGATGCTAATCAATTAGATATTGCTTATTATGTTTCTGAAAATGATGCTTTGTTGGAAACCAATCAATTGCCAAACGAATACATAAGCGAAGTTCCAAATCTGCAAACTGTATTTCTTAGAATTGAGCGGGGTAATGATTGTTTTGGGATCAATACCATGCTTCTAGAAGTCGTCCCAGTTCCAGAATTCAATGACGTTCCCGATGATATTTTATGTACAGACACGCCAGGTATTGCCGAAGTAGTTTTGACCGATTACGACCCCTTTGTTCTAGGGTCACAAGCCGCGAGTGATATCAACATTAGTTATCATGCCACACAAGAAGATGCAGATTTGGGCCTCAACCCATTGACGAGTCCACACACAGTAAACAATGAACAAACAATTTTCGTGCGTGAAGAAATTCAAAATAACGACCCCGATGTTACAGCGTGTTATATTACCAATGTAAATTTCACACTAACGGTAGAACAAAATCCAGAAATCAATATTCCAAACCCTGTGTATGTCTGTGATGATGACGCTGATGGTTTACAAACTTTTGATTTAACAGGTTTAGATGTAGAAATAATTGGAACTCAAACAGACATGATTGTGAGTTATTATACCAATCAAAATGATGCTGAAAATGCTTCAAATGCTATTGGAAATTTGTTTGTCAATACGATACCAAATACGCAAACTCTCATTTTTCGTATTGAAAGCATGATCACAGGGTGCTATTCTACAGGAAATGTAGAATTAATTGTCAATCCACTACCAATTATACCTCCTCTAGAGGATTTTATACGCTGTGATGATAATGTTGAAAATGACAACAATACAGCCAATGATAGCGTAGAATTTGACTTACAAACTCAAAATTCATCAATCCTTAATGGATTAGATTCTGCAATTTTTGAAGTGCGTTATTATGCATCTGAAAGTGACGCACAACAAGTGATAAACCCATTACCGTTACAATTTGTCAATACTACAAACCCACAAATAATTTATACACGATTAGAAAACACAACAACAGATTGTTTTTCTATAGCGCCTTTAGTTTTAAAAATTGATCCATTACCTTCTATTACTCTGGACGAAGAGTATCTTTTGTGTGTGAACACCAACGGCACTGAAATAATAGACCCCCTAATAATTTACAGTAATTTATCAACAACAGATTATACTTTTGTGTGGTCAAATAGTAATGGGGATGTTCTAGAAACAGGCCCAAACTTTGAACCTATTCAAGGCGGCATCTACACCCTAGAAGTTTTTGATACTTTACTCCCAACGCAGTGCGGTTCTCCAGCAGAAATATTTACCGTAATTGAAAGTTCACCTCCAGAAGTAACAGCAGAAGTCATTTCTGAGCCTTTTGCCAGCACACACATTATTGAAAGTACTGCCACAGGACAAGGCAACTATGAGTATAGTCTTGATAATGGGCCTTGGAGTAATTCTGGTTTATTTGTTGGAGTAACACCTGGAGAGCATATTATCAATGTCCGTGATGCAAATGGATGTGGAACTCAAAATATTCCTGTTTTTGTATTTGACTATCCCAAATTTTTTACACCAAATCAAGACGGATACAATGACACTTGGAATATTAATGCTTTTGCAAACCAACCCAACGCAAAAATTCATATCTTTGATAGATACGGTAAATTAATTAAGCAAATTTCACCTGCAGGAAGAGGTTGGGATGGAATCTACAATGGAGAACCTATGCCTTCAACAGATTATTGGTTTACATTTGAATATACCGACGTCATCTCAGGAAACAAAAAGGAATTAGCTGGTCATTTTACACTAAAACGCTAAACATGAAACCTTTAGAACGACTATTTATTTGTTGCTTTATTTTATTAGCATCAAATGGATTTAGTCAACCTATTTCAATGTATCAGCAGCACAATGGCCGATATGACTACACCGCTATTGGAAACACTCTAAATACTTCAGAAAATGGTGCATTTACAAATTGTTCTATACTAACAGGCTCCTCGGCAAACTTAAATATCAACTCAAATCAAACTGTAATTGCCGCTTATTTGTATTGGGCTGGATCCGGTGATGGCGATTTTGAAATCAATTTAAATAATAACCCTATAACTCCAGATCGTACGTTCTCTTATGAATTAGATGAAAATCGTAACTTTTTTGCTGCATTTACTGACATTTCCCAAATTGTTCAAGATCACGGTAGTGGCACTTATACATTAACAGATTTGGACAATATCAATATCTCTCAAAATTATTGTTCAACAGGTACCAATTTTGCGGGATGGTCTATAGTTGTTGTCTATGAAGATGAAAACTTACCTCTTAATCAAATCAATATTTATGACGGTTTAGAAGCTGTTCCTGAAGCGATTACCATACAACTCGACAATTTGAACGTTTTGGATGTAGATGGCGCAAAAATTGGCTTTATTGCATGGGAGGGTGATTCTAGTTTGGCCGTTAACGAATCCTTACGAATGAATGGCTATTTATTAAGCAACCCCCCATTAAACCCACAAACCAATGCCTTTAATGGTACCAATAGTTTTACTGGGCAATCTAATCTTTATAATATGGATATCGACGTTTATGATATTCAAAATACCATAAATATTGGTGATACTTCAGCCACTATCGAGCTGACTTCTGGGCAAGATTTAGTAATGGTAAACAATATCATCACAGTACTCAACAGTCAGTTGCCAGATGCCACAATTGTAGTTTCCGATCAAGTTGAAAGCTCCTGCTTTTCAAGAACTATTACCTTGAATTACAGCGTATTAAATTTGAACTCAACAGCAGAAATACCCGCAGGAACACCCATTGCTTTTTATCGTGATGGCGTTTTAATTGCACAAGCAGAAACTGAACAAACAATTGCCATAGGTGAAACCATTGAGAGTTCGATAAGTATAGATATAAATCCCGATGTTCCCGAAGAATTTGAACTTACTGCCGCCGTTGATGACGATGGCACAGGAAATGGTATGATTAATGAAATTAATGAAGACAACAATACTGATATCATTGCGGTTGAACTTTCAAATGAAGGCTGTCCTATTGTTGTGCCTCAAGGATTTTCCCCCAATGGCGATGGCCTTAATGATTGGTTTAATATTCAAGGCCTGTATGATGTGTTTTTAAATCATAAATTACTGATTTACAACCGTTATGGAACGTTGATTTTTGAAGGTAACAACGATTTAAAATGGGACGGCACATCCAATCGTGGAGCAAATTCAAACTCTAAAAAGAACCCAGTAGGCACCTACTTTTATGTCTTATATTTAAACGAAACTGGGTATGCCTCACTGACAGGTTGGGTGTACTTAAATTATTGATTTGTTGAGATTTAGGCAAAAGAATTTAAGACAGCATTGCACCGCAATAAGGATTACCGTAGTTTTGCATTATGCGATTTAAACTGTTATCAGAATTTAACCCTACAGGCGATCAACCAAAAGCCATCACAGAATTGGTGCAAGGCATAGAGGCCCGTGAAAAATACCAAACCTTGTTGGGGGTTACAGGTTCTGGAAAAACGTTTACTGTAGCCAATGTCATTCAGGAAGTGCAACGCCCCACCCTAGTTTTAGCGCATAACAAAACCCTTGCGGCTCAATTATACTCAGAATTCAAGCAATTTTTTCCAGAAAATGCGGTAGAGTATTTTGTGTCTTACTATGATTATTATCAGCCAGAAGCCTATATTCCTGTAACAGGAACTTACATTGAAAAAGATTTATCCATAAACGAAGAAATTGAAAAACTACGGCTAAGCACAACGTCTTCCCTCCTTTCTGGACGCCGTGATGTAATTGTTGTCGCATCTGTTTCGTGTTTATATGGTATTGGAAATCCAATAGAGTTTCAAAAAAATGTAATTACACTCAAATCAAATCAAATCATTTCTCGCACCGCTTTATTGCATCAATTGGTGCAAAGTTTGTATGCTCGTACAGAGGGTGAATTCAATCATGGAAATTTTAGAATTAAAGGAGATACTGTCGATGTTTTTCCAAGTTATGCTGATTATGGATTTCGCATTCACTTTTTTGGGGATGAAATCGAAGCTATTGAAGCCTTTAATGTTAATGATAATTCGATTATTGAAGTCTATGAAACCGTCAATATCTACCCTGCCAATATGTTTGTAACTTCACCAGATGTGTTACAAAATGCCATCAAAGATATTCAAGACGATTTGGTAAAACAACACGATTATTTTAAAGACATTGGCAAACATTTGGAAGCCAAACGCTTGAAAGAACGCACAGAATTTGATCTAGAAATGATACGAGAATTGGGCTATTGTTCGGGGATAGAAAACTATTCGCGCTATCTAGATGGTCGTGCGCCAGGCACTCGCCCTTTTTGTCTATTAGATTATTTTCCAGATGATTATTTGATGGTTGTAGATGAAAGTCATGTGACGATTTCTCAAGTACATGCCATGTATGGTGGCGACAGAAGTCGAAAAGAAAATCTAGTCGAATATGGCTTTCGATTACCCGCAGCGATGGATAATCGCCCTCTGAAATTTGAAGAATTTGAAGCATTACAAAATCAAGTGCTTTATGTAAGTGCCACACCTGCCGACTATGAACTGACAAAAACCGATGGTGTATTTGTAGAACAAATCATTCGTCCAACAGGGTTGCTGGATCCTATTATCGAAGTTCGTCCTAGTTTAAATCAAATTGATGATTTGATTGAAGAAATTCAACAACGTGTTGAAAAAGACGAACGGACATTAGTGACGACACTCACCAAGCGTATGGCCGAAGAATTAACCAAATACCTGACCCGAATACAAGTACGATGCCGTTATATTCACAGTGATGTCGATACTTTGGAACGCGTAGAAATCATGCAAGATTTACGCAAAGGATTGTTTGATGTGTTGGTCGGAGTTAATTTATTACGTGAGGGGCTGGATTTACCAGAAGTTTCTTTAGTGGCCATTTTAGATGCGGATAAAGAAGGGTTTTTGCGTTCCAATCGTTCATTGACGCAGACCGTTGGCCGAGCGGCGCGAAATCTAAACGGAAAGGCTATTATGTATGCCGATAAAATCACAAAAAGCATGCAACAAACTATCGATCAAACCACTTACAGAAGAGAAAAACAAATTGCCTACAATACAGAGCATAACATTACCCCTAAAGCCCTCAACAAAAGCTTAGATAATGCTTTGACCAAAAACTCTGTGAGCAGTTATTATTATGAGCAAGAAGCCCTTAAAGCTGCCGAGCCAGAAAGTGAATATTTAAGTAAACCAGAACTCGAACAAAAAGTACGCGACACTCGAAAACTTATGGAAGCCGCAGCAAAAGAATTAGATTTTATGATGGCGGCTAAGTTTAGAGATCAAATTAAAGACTTCCAAAAGAAATTAGAAGCGTTGAAAACTTGAGGTTTTTTTTAAATTTTATATGAATTAAAAAAAATCCAGCACTCTAGTACTGGATTTAATACTTTTAATATATTGACAATCAAGAAAGTACAGCTTGCACTTTATCGGCAGCTTCTTGAAATTGTACTGCACTTTGGACATCCAATCCTGAATTATCTATTAGTTCTTTGGCAATATCGGCGTTTGTTCCTTGCAGTCTTACAATAATCGGAACGTTTATAGCATCACCCATATTTTTGTAAGCATCCACAACGCCTTGAGCCACACGATCACAACGTACAATTCCACCAAAAATATTGATGAGAATAGCTTTTACATTTGGATCTTTTAAAATAATTCTAAACGCGGCCTCCACACGTGCGGCATCAGCTGTACCACCAACATCTAGAAAATTGGCAGGATCTCCACCAGCTTGCTTGATCAAATCCATAGTAGCCATGGCCAGTCCAGCGCCATTCACCATACAACCTACATTGCCATCTAAATCTACATAATTAAGACCTAGTTCTCCTGCTTCAACTTCAATTGGATTTTCTTCACGTGTGTCACGTAATTCTAAATAATCTTTGTGTCTAAACAGAGCATTATCGTCGATTGTAACTTTTGCATCTACGGCCATTATTTTATCATCAGAGGTTTTCAAAACTGGATTGATTTCAAATAATGAAGCATCTGATTTTATGTATGCTGTGTAGAGTGCTGAGACAAATTTGGTCATGTCTTTAAACGCTGCTCCAGAAAGTCCTAAATTAAAGGCTACACGACGGGCCTGAAACGGTAAAAGTCCAGTTGCAGGATCAATTTCTTCAGTAAAAATTAAATGTGGCGTTTCTTCGGCAACCGTTTCGATGTCCATTCCACCCTCAGTAGAGTACATAATCATGTTTCGTCCCGTAGCTCTATTGAGCAAAACTGACATGTAAAATTCACTTGTTTCTGATGGCCCAGGATAATAAACATCTTCTGCAATCAAAACTTGATGAACGGTTTTACCTTCGGCAGAAGTTTGAGGTGTAATCAATTGCATGCCAAGAATTTGACTTGAAATGTCACGAACATCATCGATAGATTTAGCCAATTTTACACCACCACCTTTTCCGCGACCTCCGGCATGAACTTGTGCTTTGATAACGTGCCAGCTTGTTCCAGTCTCTTCTGTCAATTGCTGAGCCGCTGCAACCGCTTCATCTGGAGTTGTAGCTACTAAACCACGTTGAATTTTAACCCCAAATGAGTTCAAAATGTTTTTGCCTTGATATTCGTGTAGATTCATCTTTTAATTCAATTTATGTTTTCTAGTTCTAGAAATCTGTGAAAAATTTGTGCCACAAAAGTAATTAACCTGATGCGTTTTACCAATATTTTTTAGGGCTGATTTTAAACAACTTATCAGCATTAAAATCCTTACCCTTTCAACCCTTTTATCACTGAAAACGCTTTATCAACCAAGTGATCTTCCACCAAAACTGTAAATTCATTTGTAGTTGAAATGACTTCATAAAGCGGTACATTTTCCCATGCCAAGCGTTTAAAAATTTGATAATATAAGCCAACGATTTTGGAATTTCCTTTAGGTAAATTAATACTTATGGCCGAAAGGTGATCTTGTGCAGCAATTTGGGTTTCTTTCTTGAAAATGTTTAGAATTGAGGTCTTTTTTATGCTAGAAATAATGATATTACTTTCAAAAATCCCTCTAGTAAATGCATAAAACACTTGACGATCTGTATCTATTTCTGATAATATTTTTGAATGGTTGTGTATCAATGTTTTTGAATTTTGAAAGGTGAAATCTGTTAAGTTTGATCGTACAGTGATGTCACCCATATTTTTAAAAACTTGCTCAAGTTGAAGTTCACTTTTTTTTCCAACAGGGGGTTTGTATCGTCTTAACGCCATCATTATTGCACCATCTTTTACAGGTTTACGTAGCATTTCTGAAATGGTCGGATTCAAATCTTTTGCTAATGCAGAAAAGTTGATGATATCCCTAGACAATGCTTCTTCCAAAAAAGGACGAGACACCAAAATTTCTTGAACACAAGTCGCAATAGTTTTCAATTTGTTTATTATTTAACAATTTGTGTAAAATTAATAATAATATTTTTATTTTTATGGTTTAAAAGGCATGAAATATTATTTTTGCACAAAATTTTTATTAAACCATAATGGAACAAAAGACCCTATTACAAATTGCAGAAGAATTTGGAAGTCCAATTTATGTGTATGATGCGCATAAAATTGAAGCTCAATATAAACGCTTAACCACAGCATTTGGAGGTGTTCAAAAGTTAAAAATCCATTATGCAGCCAAGGCACTAACCAATATTTCTGTGCTCAAATTTGTATCCAAACTTGGTGCTGCTCTAGACACCGTTTCAATTCAGGAAGCACAACTAGGTTTGAAAGCGGGTTTTGCGCCAGAGAATATTATTTATACTCCAAATGGTGTATCCTTAGAAGAAATTGAAACCGTTGCAGAACTAGGGGTTCAAATTAATATAGACAGTTTAGATTTGCTTGAGCAATTTGGCACTAAACACCCCAAAACTCCAGTATGTATTCGCATCAACCCTCATGTAATGGCGGGAGGAAATACGAATATTTCTGTAGGACATATAGATTCAAAATTTGGAATTTCTATTCATCAAATCCCATTATTGCTTCGAATTGTAGAAAACACAGGAATGCATATCAATGGCATTCATATGCATACAGGAAGTGATATTTTGGATATTGATGTCTTTTTATATGCCAGTGAGATTTTGTTTGAAACGGCCAAAAAGTTCAAAAAGTTGACGTTTATTGATTTTGGATCTGGTTTTAAAGTACCTTACAAGGCCAATGATATTGAAACTAATATTGAAGAATTGGGCGAAAAACTTGCAGACCGTTTCAATACGTTTTGCGAAAATTATGGTCAAGAACTCACTTTGGCCTTTGAACCTGGGAAATTTTTGGTGAGCCAATCTGGATATTTTTTGACGAAAGTTAATGCCATCAAACAAACCACATCTACTGTTTTTGCACAAGTGGATTCTGGGTTTAATCACTTGATCCGTCCGATGCTGTATGGCGCGCAACATCATATAGAAAACATTTCTAATCACAGTGGAAAAGAACGTTTTTACTCTGTTGTGGGGTATATTTGTGAAACAGATACTTTTGCAAATAATCGTCGTATCAGAGAAATTACAGAGGGCGATATTTTAGCGTTTTACAATGCAGGAGCATATTGTTTTATGATGTCGAGCAATTACAATTCGCGCTACAGACCAGCCGAAGTGCTTTGGTATAAAGGTGAAGCACGCTTAATTCGAAAGCGAGAAACTCTCGATGATTTGCTGAAAAATCAGGTGGAATTGGAATTCTAATTATTTTATTTATTAATTAATTAACAAAATATATAGGTTATTTCGGTTATATAACCCTACCTTTGCTGTCTAAAATTAAAATTATAACAGTGAAAAACGGTACAGTAAAATTCTTCAACGCATCCAAAGGTTTTGGATTCATTACAGAAGAAGGTTCAGACACAGAACATTTTGTTCACGTTACTGGATTGATTGATGAAATCAACGAAGGTGACGCAGTGGAATTTGAATTAAAAGAAGGTAGAAAAGGCATGAATGCAGTAAATGTTAGAGTACTCTAATATTTAATAAAACATTATTTTTTTACAAAAACCTTTCCATTTGGGAAGGTTTTTTTTTGGTTTAAACTTTACCATTTACATAATCTTGTAGATAGGCAAATGCTGGGGTTAGTTTACCATTTTCAGTCATTTTTGAGCGGGAGAGAATACCATCTTTGTCATTATTAAAAAATGCTGGGATGATTTTTTCAATAAATGTTGTTCCAAATCCTTCACTAGCATCACGAGGCAATTCGCAGGGTAAATTATCCACTGCCATTACAGCGATGGCGTTTGACTTTTTGAAATCAACCTCGACTTCCGCGTGAGGATCGTAACCATAAATAGGATGCTCTATTGTCGAAGGGCGAATGGTACAAGCTACAGGACCATCAATATCACAACTAATATCGGCCACAACTTTGAGATTAAAATCATCGGTTTTCGCCTCATCCCTTGTGAAAAAGTAAGGAGACCCTTTGCCATAAAAATGCCCCGCAATAAAAACATCTGCAATTTTGGTATATCTTAAGAATGTAGATTTATAATGCGTTGGATTTGAAAAAAAATCAGATTTACTTGACGCACTTCCATCTTTTCTAGCGACATAATCCAATACATCCAACTGGACATAAACAGGTTCCTGAAAAATTTGAGTTAAAAATGCTTTTACGCTCACCTGTTTGATTTTCATAAAATCGAGCACCTCTTTGGCTCCCTGTCCTACCCGACCAGTTCCGGTTAGTACAATTTTTAGATTCGGAAATGAGATACTTTTCAGGGCCGCATCAAGCTCTGTACGCCCTTTTAGATGAGATGCTTTTGGAAGTTGAAAACAATCCATTTTTTTTCCAATGGTTCGAATACCATTATAAGCCCCCACAACTCCAGCATAATAGCCAAATCCAATAAGACGGTTGTGGTTTTCATCAACTAAAGTTTCATGATCGTAAAGGGTGATATTTTTATCTAAAATCGCTTGTAAAAGTTTACGGTTGTAAGGCTGTTTTTTGATGGTATGACTGAAAAAAAAGTAGCTCTTATTGGGTATAAGTGCATCTATAGGTACTTCTTTGACACCGATCATCACATCAGCATTAGAAATAGCATTGGAAACTTCCAATCCAAGATCAGTATATGCCTTGTTGGAGAATGCTCTAAGGTCAGAAGACTCCACAATAATTTGTGCTTCTGGGTGATTATTAAGAAGATTTTGGCACGATTGTGGTGTGAGCACTACACGTCTATCTGGAGGTGATTTTCGTTCTTTGATGACCGCAAATTTCATAGGCAAAGTAGAATATATTTACGAAAGTAATAGGATTTGAAAGGGTACACAAGTTTTTTTGTAACTTTGCCTTCCTCTTTTGAGGGATTACAATAATGGGGGTCGACTGGTATTGACAGCAGGATCTACGGAATTGTAAGCACGTCGTGTAGTGGTATTGAAACACGTTAAAGGCTATACCAACATTTAAACGGCGAGAATAACTACGCTTTAGCTGCTTAGTCTGAATTATAGTAGGACAAGCCTCGGCACACAAGGTGTGCAAGCTTTATGTCTCCTGAAAGCCTTGATTCATGGCGTTCAATTTTGAGACATCGTAAAAGTGAATCTAGAACCTCTGAGGCTTCGGCAGAGTTTCAAAATTAAAGAAGCTAAGATTTAAATGGGCCGTTTTTAGTCAGTTTATGTCCGACAATTAATTAAAAACTAAACGTGTAGAAAGCACTTTTTTAGCTTGTTTGGACCCGAGTTCGATTCTCGGCGACTCCACTTTTTATTCCCAAGAATAATTTTTTATTCTTGGGAATATTTTTTCATTAAATTAATTGAAAATTCGGTAAGCGATACTATATCTTTAAAATCTAATATTAAATAAAATTATACATGCATGAAGTATTTCGCATAGATTGCCTTAACAGTTTCTTCAGTCTTGGCGGCTTCTAATCTTTTATTAAAGTCTTAAAATGTCATATTTTAGTTTTTTCAGCTTTGCTTTAAAGTATTATGTAATTTACAAGACTAAGGCCAATAGATCAGCTTCCATTTGGCTATAATCAACAGGATATTCAACATCACTGACTCCAGAAACACCAAATAAGGCCAAATCATCACCATCATAGCATACGGGAACTTGATTTTCTGTAATATATTCGTTGAAATCTAAACCAAATTCATATCTCAGTAAAGCTCCAATAGCTTGAGTTAGAATTCCATCAGCTTTACCCAGATTCCATTCTTCGACGTGATATATTGAATCAATGGTTGTGAGTAACATTGCTTTTAGATTTTCTCGATATTGAGCTGGTAATTCTTCAATCTCTTTGAGAGTAAAATAGAAAATATTAGAAAAATGCTGACCAAATTCTTTTGTAGCTTCTGTTTCTACTACCTGATTAAAGGATTCACATCCACAGAGGCGAATGGCAAGTCCAACTGGGCCTTTTAGTTGAATCCAATCTTCAGTGTCTTTTACAAGATAGCCACTGTATCCATTTTTCATAGACCATACAGCTCCTAACTCTCCAAAATTTTGTTTGGCTTTTGTTGCGATATGTTTTCTTAGATTAGGTATTCGATCATTATAGGTTTCAATATAGGTTTCTATGAAGTGGTCAGTCAGGTTAGGGTGCTCTGCAAAGTAATCATCATCATTTCCCCATTTATCATAGAGATGTTTGATTCCTGTTTGTAGGTTATAGTGGGTTTCACCCTCAATCATTTGGGCGATTGCTTTTCCTACATATTCTGGCCCCACATCATCAATCAGATGATTGAGCATTGGTCCAATATGGTAGAATTGGTATTGATTGAGGTCTGAGATTAACGTCTCTATAATTTTTGGTGTTAAGTCGTCTTTACTTGACGTTTTCGCAACTGCATTTTTTTTAGTCTCTAATTCACTACTACCCCTCTTCACTAATTCTCCATTCCATTTTCCTTTCATGGCACCAGGTTTAAGTCCTTTTTTCCAGTTACCAGTCAAATTATTACCAGCTATAGTAAATTTAACAAGTCCTTCCATTCCTTTGTTCTTCCATTCTCCTTCAAAAACACCGTCTTTATAATTTCCTTTAAGGACAGCTCCATCTTGGTATTGCCCTGAAGCGGATCCGTCGCTCTGTATCGATAAAAGCAAGGTGCAAAATTTCCGTTAAACTTCAATTCTTGGGGCTGAATGGGTTGGGAACCCCATTCATATTCACCGTCATTAAATCGGTCAACAATAATTTCAGCACCAACTGAATTTCCTTCTTTATCGAATGGATATTCTTCCATTTCGAAGCGATAGGACTCGTAGTAGGTATCACCATATTCATCCTTATATTGCCCATCGTAAATTTGGTTTAGGATGAAATCACTTTCCATGTAAGTACCTATAATTTGTCGAACCTCTGGCGCCCCATGAGCATTTTCATTTCCTAAATACGTTTCACTATGGATGATCATTTTTATAGGCTCCTTTTCTTTAGCAGCTTCCTCATAATCCATGTCCCAGAATCGTTCGATAATTATTGTTTGTTCTTCTTCTGAAATTGAATCATCGCCTATGTACCATTCTACTTCGATAAGTCCATAAGTTTCATCATCATCATTATAGTCAGAATATACTCTATCCAATTCAAACGACTGGCCATTATAAAAGCCTTCAATGCGTTCTACTTTATCCGCAGCTCCTTTATCATCTAATTCATAGATATCCGTGATTATCATTTTAATACTCATTTCTAATTGCTTTATTGAGCTGATTATAGATTATAAACACTAAGAACAGCTTTGATTTAATTTTAGTTATTAATATATGTTCTAAAATATAAAAAGGTATATTTTAGAATTGTTTGATTTTTTTACCAAATATTACTAATCTCGAACAAAGCAAGAAACCATTTCAATCTTTGTCTTCACTAGATAAATGATGTGGTTAATCAACCTATATGGTATAATTTATTTGCATAAAAACAAAAGGTAAACTCGGTAGAAAAACTATTTGACTACCGAATTAAAAATAAAATTAGTAATTTCATCTGAAATATATTAAAAAAAATTAGTTGAGTAAGAATACTAAAATAAAATAAAACTATGGACTACAGATTTAAGGGAAATTTTGGAACACTAGAATTAGTAATTGATGATAATGGTACTACTAGCGGTAACTATCAAGAAAACGGAACCTTATCAGGTACATTTAAAGAGGGTGTTTTTGAGGGAGAATGGAAGAATAAAGGAATGGAAGGACTTGTTAAATTTACTGTTAAAGAGGGTCGACTTAACGGAAAATGGAAAAAAGGAAAGACATCTGGTGCGATGCGAGGACAATGGTGGGGAGAGCAAATTAGTGCTGATGCATTAGAAAAAGAGGCGGCAGCGCCCAAAAAAGCAAATGACTTACCAGATGGTTGGGGAACCGCATCTGCAATGGCTGCTTTGATTCGTCACATGATGCTGGCTGATAAAAAAGTGACTGACGCTGAAATGGCGCACATGCGTGATGCGATGGAGTATTATGCTGAGCAAGATATTCCGCTTCGTGAGGTATGGGATGAAATTGACGATCAAATGCAAGTTTATCAACAAGTAGGCCTACATGGCAAAATCCTCGAAACCTGTTCCGCTCATTTGGCCCAAACATTTGATGAGGAAGAAGTGCGCCAATTTTGGAATATTCTAGTTAATATAACGGCTCTAGGTGGTGAGTTACATTACCACGAATACGTAGCCTTGCGTTATACCACCAGTATTTTGATGCCAGGTGTTGAGTTTAGCGACCTTGTATCGCATATGCGTAAAAATAGAATTGCTGTTGATGATGGTGAAACTATAGAGTACGATGATAAATATCAAGAAGCAAAAGAAATAATTCTTAGTGAAGGTGCTGCTTTACCTGAGATACTTTGCGATGTGTTACTAATTGGTAAAAATAGAGCCGAAAGAATTTTTAATCAATTTGAAAGAGATGGAATTGTAACAGAAAAAGACGAAAATGGTAAAAGAAAAATAAAAAAATAAATTGATAAAAATAACATTATGAGCACATTAAATACTACGCACGATTATTATCCTTTTTGTGATTTACTACATCAAAAATGGTTTGACAAAACACTTCAATTTGAGGATGAATTAAAAGAATTATTTGAGGTTGATTATTCTCCAGAACCTTATTTTGTTTTAAAAAATGGATCTAATCCACTTTTTATGCTGTTAACAAACCCCGGAGCGGGGATGGATTTTCAAAAACATGAGAATTTTGAAATGAGCAATTACAAAGCATTTGCTAACATTTTAGGTGACATATACACTTCTGAGCAATTTAAAAAAGATGGTGGTGCCAATGCGCATAGAAGATTAATAAAAAGTATTACATGGGCAGACCATTTAGGTTACAACAGTATTGTTAATATTGAAACCATACCTTTTCATAGCCCAAATTTGAAAAAAAGCAAAGCCTTAAATATTATAGGGAAGTCATGGATTTTATCTCGTTATCAAGAAGTTTTAAGAAATTTCCTGGTAAATAAACCTGTTTTGATCGTTGCTGCTTGCGGTTCAAAAACTTCAATTACTCTCAATACTATAAAAAATAGTAAATGGTTGATGTACCAGACAGAGATAGCAAACATCAACATAGAAAATCTAAAGTTCAAAGAGCTTACAAAGAAAAACGGAAAAGTATCTAGTGCCCTATTTTATGATAATGAAAAATATATAGTGCTGATGATGGGCTCTAATAATCTACCATCAATTTAAATATTTTATCATAAATAAAATATATCCTCAAAAACAATAAATTATTTTTGAGGATAAATCGTACACCCAATTGCTCTATTTTCGAAACAAACGCTGGCGCGATGGCGGTATTCAATGCACATGGCGCTATTGTGTTATTTAAATTCGTAAAAAATAATGACATTTGGACAATAGACTTTAGTCACAATATCTATTATAATGGCTTACAAGAAATAATCGAAAAACACTTAAAAGATGGCAATAATAGTGTGTAGCAAATATTGCCTTGCCACAGGCGCAACACAAGGCAACATCGCCTACACGCAAAACGTTGATTTCAAAATAATTCCAAATGTTTCCAAAAATAGTTCGATTTCACTCCCCTCTGCTCCAAAATTATTCTTGGAAATAACTTTTTATCTTTAAAGATAATTTAGCATGCATTTTTTTAATTACGAAACCCAAAACCCCATATAAAACTAAAAGAGAATAAAGGAATTAATCCATTGAATCTATATATAAATCGAGCTTCAATCTTTTTTAGGCAGACACGATTGCATTCCGAATTTTACAACGCCTCGGACGCAGCCAGGGACCGTTACAGAAAATTAATTTTCAACAGTAACTAATGGACTAATAACTATATCTAGTGCATAGTGACCTCCAGAATAATTTGCATTTGCGAAATGACCATCGGCATCAGCAGTCCAAATTGAACCATCAGAAATTCCGGCAGGACCTGCTATTCGATAAATTGCCTTTTGATCTCCATTAGAATGCTCAGATGGTGTTGTAAAATCATAAATTTTCACATTATTTTCTGTATATAAAATATATTGAGTATCAGCAATTCTAGAATAATAACCTCCACCAAATTGAGCCCATCCATAGATAGTCATCTCTTTAAATTTAGAGATATTATGAGGAGTATTAAAAAGAATCGTACCAGTATCACCGCCATTATAAGTATAATTATTTGTATTTGTTTTATTGTCTCCAATCATATGAATTATATCTCTTGTACCACTAAAATTTGGAGATTGATGATTAACATTAGTTGTTGAAGCTATTGCATAAGACGGTCTGGCAGCGTCAAATTCTCCGCTATCACTCTCTACAATAAAATGCATTGCTCTAATTGTTTGATGTCCACCAATTGATTTTTTAATTTCAATTTTTTTAATATTTGCAAATTCCCTAGGAATAGTAGCATTGGTCATATTTGCGCCACCTAAATCAGTGCCACTTAAATCAGCTCCACTTAAGTCAACACCAGTCAAGTCTTGATTTGTTAAGTCTGCGTTGGATAGGTCAACACCAGGACCAACAATGTAACCATTAACGATTGAATATCCTGACGGTAACACAGGGTTTCCTGAAACATTTCCAGAACTTACTCCAGTGAATATTGCACCTGAAAAATTTAATCCAGATAAATTAAACCCTGATAAATCAGCAGAATATAGGTCAGAATTTGTGAAATTAGTGCTACCATTTTGAATCAATAACCTTATGATAGATCCAGCAGGAGAAGCTGAACCCGAAAGGCCTGTCTCTCCTTGAATTCCTTGCTCCCCTTGCGGACCCTGTATTCCTTGATCTCCTTGGGGACCTACTAATGAGGCTAAAAAGTCAGATTCTGTTCCTGTGTTTCCGGCATCAACCCATATCTGATAAGCTGAAGAACCATCTGAACCATTTTGACCTGCGGCACCATCTTGACCAGCTGAACCATCTTGACCATCAGCTCCTACTAATGAGGCTAAAAAGTCAGATTCTGTTCCTGTGTTTCCGGCATCAACCCATATCTGATAAGCTGAAGAACCATCTGAACCATTTTGACCTGCGGCACCTTGAATACCTTGCTCCCCTTGTGGACCTGCTGGACCTTGAGCACCAGTAGCACCTTGAACTCCTTGGTCTCCTTGTGGACCTGCTGGACCTTGTATTCCTTGTACTCCTTGGTCACCTTGTGGGCCGGCTACACCATCAATTTTTGTCCATCCTGTTCCATTGTAAAAATAAAAACCAAAATCTTGATCCGTTTGATATATCATTAATCCCGAAGCTGGTGATACAATTGCATCTCGTTGTGTTTCTGTCATCCTTGGAATTAGTATTCCTCCTGTGGTTGATTCAATCTCTAATGCCGAAGAAGCATCTGGAGTGTTGGTGTTAATACCTACCTGAGCGTAGCTCAATGCTGTAAACAGCATCAGAGTGATTAAAGTAATTTTTCTCATCTTATTTTTTTATGATTTTAAACGTTGAAATTTGGTTTTGTGTGTTTTGTAAATTTAGTAAATAAACACCTGTAGATAAGTCTGTAAGATCTAGCTCTAAGGCATTTGACTCCAATATTTTTTGACCTGCTGTATTGAACAATGTCGAGTGTTGTGGAGAATTAGAAACTATAACTATTTTATCGGTTGTTGGATTTGGATAAATCCTTACTGTATGATTTAGTGTTTCTGTTTTTATGGTGAGTGTTGCTGATGAAGCACTTGCCGTAACTTGTTTAAAGCCAACTAGTTCTGTGAAATCATAACTCAATATGTTGTTTACATCATCAATGGTTGGTGCAAAATTGTTCCAAACATCATTGGCATCCAATACTTCTAGAACTAATTCTGCTTCGTCAATACCATTGAGCTCAGTGTCTAAATAACGAAACGAAAGCTCTCCTGAATAATCAGTTAGTTCGTTTGATAATTCGTAAACTCTTTCAATACTAGAGTTATCGCCAACAATTATTGGCGTACTCGATCGCGCAAAAGTGTTAGGCCCTACTATTGTGTGAGCAACACTAGGGGATAATTCTAACCCATCTACTGTAATAGAACTATTGGAGTTAATACTAACGAAACTGCTGGATTCAATGCTGAGCGTTTGACTAAAACAAAAAGAAGTTGCTAGCAATAAAGCGAAATTTAATTTATACATGATTTATTATCAAATTGGATTGACAATGTAGTTTAAAATTTTGAGATATTTAGTCCATATTTGATACATATTATGAGTTCCATATAAATTATATTTTTATAGTGTAATTGAATATTTAATAAGAATTAAACTTCTTCAAATCCTCTTCAAAATAGTTCGACTTCACTCCTATGGGCTCCACTTTTTATTCCCAAGAATAATTTATTATCCTTGGGAATAATTTTTTCTAAAAATAGCTAAATCAGAACTAAAAAAGTTCGACTTCACTCCTCTTGACTCCACGGCATTATTCCCAAGAATAATTTTTTATTCTTGGGAATAATTTTTGAAAACAATTAAATCATCACCAAAAAAGTTCGACTTCACTCCTCTTGACTCCACTTTTTATTCCCAAGAATAATTTTTTATACTTGGGAATAATTTTTTCTAAAAACAGCTATAAGAATACATGATTCTAGAGCTTTCAAAGTTATATTTTATGAGGTTTTATGTATTGATAGTTAATTTCTCTTGAGGGTATAATATTTGTTCCTTGAACAGGCTCTAAACTTTCAGCAAGAGGAATACCATTTACATAGTTAGTAGTACCATATAAATTTGTTGAAAAGTACATTATTGTATTTTTAACAAATGTTTTTGGTGTATGCCTATGATTTTTTTTGTTTACTTCCTTTAAAATTTTAAAACATTTTGGAAACTCTTCATAAACTGTCATTAAATTATCATTTAACTCTACATAGATTTTAAAGTATACACGAAAAAGAAATAATAAATCATTTTTATCATTTTTAGAGAATTTAAAAGTATAATTACCTGTTTGGTAAATATTTGTAAAGTAGTTTTGATATATATCTAGTAATCTATCAGGCGACAAACTGTAGGCATCTTTTCTTTTGTTTCTATGAATTAATGCTTGTTTAGATTTCACTAAGTCTTCGAGTTCTTTTTGTATGTTTTCAAATATGTCCATGAGCTAGTGTTCTAAATTTCGTTACTATTCAAGCTTACTTTTCTTATAGCACCATTTATCTTTTAATTGTTGATGACCTTGATTTAATTGATAGTGTTTTATATCGTATTCAGCAATAGTTATTTTTCCAAATAGCATTTCATGTTTTAATCTATCGGTTTAGATTTTGTATTGTCTTTTACCGTTTCGCTAATCAATATTCCTTTATTAAAGTTGAGTATTCTGTCTCTTGAATAAACAGAGGCGTATCCTGTATTGATTTTTTGAAGCAGATCTCCCTCGGGAATTCTAATATCACCAGAGAACCAATATGCAAAAACCTCTGTTTTATTTTGAAATAAATACTTGAGGTCTACTTGAACATTATTTTTAATAAAACCAAGAAAAGATACAAGATAAAGTTTTTTGTTTTTAATCTTCCATGAACCAATATACCCCCTAACTAAAGCAGTAGATTTAAAAATAAAACTTACATCACTTCTAGTTTCCAAATAAGGTTTTAGTGGCTCTGTTGCAATGGTTGTTTTTTTACCATTATGTGAAAGTCTATCTCTTGCTTGAATGGTCATTATTTTAGGTGTGTGTTAGAATATTTTTCGAATAGTTCAAAACCCTTTATTTTTTTTATTTCCAGGATTTTTTCAAACTTTCTTTTTGAAAATCTTCTCCATTAAAAAATAATTTATCTTCATCCTCAAGACTAAATTCAACTTCAAGACGTCCCTCAATTGCATTTTTTTTGAAATTTTCATCGGCATTTCTACAATTATCATAAGATGTTGTGACTTTCACATCAAAAGTTACTTCATACATATCACCATCAGTCAATTTGAAATTTAAATTATTAATTTCATAGTTCTCAAAATCCTCAAATTCATAATAGTCTTCGTCATCGAAAGATTTTAAAAAATCAATTTTTAAATTAACCTTCTCAAGGTCTATTTTCTCAATCAATGTAATTTTTGAGTTGTAAGTAGTTTCGTTATAACTAAATCCTAAATTAACCATGTTTAATTTGTTCATATTTCTTAATTTAATATCCGTTAATCTATGGTTTCAAACTTCTTTTATTAATATCAAACCTTCTCCCAACCCTTCTTTACATTCTCTAATACCTCAGCAGCAAAAATCTCTTCTATCTGTTTTTTAGAATCTGACACTTTAATCTCTTTTTTAAGCATTTCTGCCCTACCAGCGCTAAAGTCTGTATAATGATATACATAGGCTGGATACTCTCCAGTTGCTTCCTTATTGGTTTTCCAGACCATAAACTTGCGGACCATCTTGGTGCCTTTACTTAGTTTTACATACACTTCTCTGGAAAGAATCTCGCTTTTCTTCAAATCTACTTTTTCAGCAGCATTTTTGTCCAAAGAAATAATCTTCGTGATTTGAGACAAGCCCGCATCATCTGTATTTGGTTTTTTGTCTGTACGCATTTTAACAAATACCGGAGAGATTACACTAGCCATTGGCTGTTTACCCACGGCTGTGTAGGTACCGTCTTTATAGCTCAAACACATTTTAGAAATAACCCCTTTTGAGTTTTCTCCAAACACATCCAAACAACTAAACTCTACCACCTGGTTGGGTGCTACCATGGTAAAAGCCACGTTAGATCCAGATACTTCAATATAACCAGAATCTACTTTTTTCTTTTCGAGTTCCTTGAGTAGTTTTATACGCTCATCTTCGCTGTAGCCATTCCCTACTTTAGTTAACAGGATGTACTCATCTTTTGCTACACACAAGCCTACAAGTACTTCTTTGAGCATTCCAGCCCTGCTTCCTTGACCTTCTGCAAAACCTAAAATAACAGCATCTAGGGTAATTAGTGGTTTTATTTTATAGGTTGGGCCGTTGTGAGAACGCACTACAATGCCTTCTTGACCGCTGTCTTCAACTATCTCTTTATAGAGCGCAGCAATGTCTTTTCTGCTTTCTACAAAGCTGTTTTTAACTGCATGTATAGATTTCCCTCCAGACAACACAGCGTTAAGCTTTTCATCCAATGCTTTAATATCCATAGACACTTCCTGCCCATCAAGGGTAATCAAATCAAATGCTGCAAAGTAAATAGCTGCAGATGCATCATCTAAGGCTGCTGTCATATCAAAAGAACGGGTACGCCCGCCTTCTTTGTGCAGATATAATTCTCCTGCTAACACAATATCTTTACAAGTACCTTTAAGTAGCGCTGAGGCCTCTTTTAGTAGCGGTAAATCATCAATAACTCTACCGCCATGGTTAGTAAGTGTTGCTTTTTTACCATCAAAACTTAGAAGATAAAAGTGACCATCGTGTTTGGTAGAAACACCATAACATTCTGCCTCCATGATCTTCGAGGTAATCTCCTGGGCTCCAACAGGCAGATACCTAGATGCCGTTTGGCGTTTGTATTTTTGTGCGGTTTCTTTCATTTCAATAAAAAATTATTCTGTTGGTAATGGTTTTAACTCCTGATCGGTAAGGTGAAGGATTAAACAGTATTTGTCTCCTTTAATTCTACCCTCTAAGAAGGCTCTGTAGGGCTTTCCGCCATCATTCATCACCAAAGGTTCTTTACCGGAAGCTCCAGCACCCATCATCATCATAGCGTCTTTATCGGCGAGTTGTTTGGCCATGTCAAATAGAAAATCATAAGTAAGCCCGTTTATGTGTTTTAATTGGTATTTTTTATGAAATACCAGCTTGTTGTAAATCTTAGCTTTAGGCATAAGCTTACCCGTCCAGTTAACAATACTCTCGCCTGTGATATTACTATCATTGTACTTGGGTTCCCGCTCTTCTTTGAGCTCGGCGGTGGGAGAAAAAATCTTCTCAGTTTTTTTAACACTAAACACCGGCTTCTCATCTTCGTTAATATACACTCTAGATACATCTTCAATGAATTTACCAGTAAGTTCCAAGTCAGATTCTGGATCTTTGGCAATAAGGTCTTCTGCCAATTTTGACGCCAGTTGCATCTGAAAATCAACACCTGCTTTGGGTTGTTCATTATAGTTGGCAAGAAGGGTTTTTGAACTGGTCTGAGAAGTGCCTTTTAACACACGTTTAGTAATCACTTTATCTCCAGATTCCATAACCATAGTAACAGATGGCTTTGGATTTAGAGATCTAAAGGTGATCTCGGCATCTCTTTTTTTATCGTTGGCTAATTTTATATATCTAATCATATTTCTTTAATTAAAACATTGCAAAATCCATATCGTCTTCCACTGCTTCTGCCTCTTGGGAAACTAATTCCTGCTCATTATCTTCAAGACCTATAAATTCTAGATTAGACTTCATACCTGTGATGGCAAATACCTCGGTACCGTTACTAATTAAAAAGGCATCATCACCCTCATAATCTGCCCTATAGTTAAACACAAAGTAGTATAGCTTGCCGCTATTAAGATCTGCGAGCAAGGCTTCCTTATTCTCATCCATCTGCAATTGATACACAGATTTTACAGCCATAGACAAATACTCATCTACCGTGGCTTCCCTAAGCATCACTTTTTGGTCATAAATAGAGGGTACTTTTTCTACCTTTTGTCCGTTACTATCTACACCCACCAATGTGCTTTTTGAAACCGCTTCCCCTTTTGCATTTAGAGAAACTAGTGCTGAAGACCCAGAAGGCATCACATACTGCCCTTCTGCCAAACCTGCTAGGGTACACTTACTGCCATTTTGATCAAAAACCTCTATGGTAGACCAACCATAAATCTTTTTTCGGTCTACTTTTTTGAGCTCTGCCAGTACGCTTAGCCCATTAATTGAAAATTCTGCTTTTCTTGCCATTTGTTCCGTTTATTGAATTTAAATATAAGTAAATTTCCATAATCTTTCAAGGAATGGTATCAGGATCTTTATCATAAGGAGGTTCATGTCTTAATGGGTGTGCATGCATTGCAGATACAAAATCTGCAACAACACCGTCTAAATCTATATATAGAAGTTTTTTAATCACTATTTTATTTAAGTAAATCTAAGGTTTCTTGGTCTCCCATTTCTTTTAAGCTGTCTATAAAGCGGTTTAGATACATCTTATTTGGAGCTTCCTCTTTGTATTCAACTGCTTTTAAAGCGGCCTTTCTAAAAATTTCAGTAGCTCTAAAAGGACAACTGCCATTATCAATTATATCTTCAGGTATATTGTTTGAGTCATATTTTCTGTAAAAACATATATTAGCATACGCGCGAAATTTATTAAATTCAAAATATTCACCTGCAAGAGTTAGCGCCTTTTCTCCTGCTTTTTTTAAAAGTTTTTTATTACTATAGTTTTCTCCTGTTAAATGTTTTGAGGCCAGTTCTACCAATTCCAGAACCTCATTAGAGGTGGTATCCCCATCGATGTTTTCAATTACACTTTGGTAGTATATATTAGCAAATTCTTCGGCCTTAGCTCTTTCTTTAAAAGGAGTAAATTCCTTATGAATACTTGAAGCTGCTTCTGTAAGTACAAAAACATCATCTTTATCGACTCGCTTAACAAGAGCTTCTAGACACTGCCCCCACTCTATGGCATACTCTTCATTAGTTTTGAGACCCTCTATCTCTTTATGGTAAGCTTTATAACATAATGTCCCATAGTGTAAATTTACCATCCTTGTTAGGTTTAGCAAATCACAACTAGATTTGAAACCTAAAATGGTTTGTTTGGTGGCTAACTCATATAAAAAAGGTAAGTAATCAAAAGCATCTAATGGGTTTTTTCAAGTGTCTTTTCCCATTATTTCTCTTAGAGTTCTATCAAAAGAATATCCGCCGCCTTGCTCTGCTAAAATTTTAGCCTGCTCTTTAGTTAAAGTTTTTATTTCCATTTATAGTTTGTTTAGTGATTAGTGATTTATAAATTGTAAAAAATTCTTGTTCAACATCTTTAAAATCAAATTCTGCTGGGGGTTTGTTAGAACCTGGCGACCATGAATTAAAGTATATTACACCATTTTTTTTCCAAAATGAAAAGCTTCTATTGACATATCTCAAGTTTTCATTATTCTCTTTCTTTTTAGGCCAGACTTTTTCGAAGGTCGCTTTATTTAGTTCTACTTTAATTTCATCATCTAAATATAGCTTTAAATCCCAAGCTTTACTATTTTGTGATTTAGTGCATTCTATTAGTTTACGAAACCCACTTTCTTTGTGTTCAAAAATATCATAGTATGCTTTTCCAACAGATAGAATTATTTTGAGTTTTGAATTGTCGATCGCTTTTTCAATGACATCAAAAACAAAATTGTTTAAGTATTTTAAAAAATAAATGGTAGAAATATCAAGATTATTTATTTCTTTACTCTCTTCTTCTATATCAAGACCTAACCAAGATTTTGAACCCCAAGGGCATATTTCTATGGCAAATGGTTTTAATTTCTCTTCTTTTTTAGTTTCTGGGTTATATTGGTATAATTTTTCTTCAACTAATATTTTTTTAAATATGCTGTCTATCCATTTATCCTGTTTTTTCCAAAATGGATGAGTATCATAGGTTGGAAAACCTTTTGCATATTTTTTATATTTATATTTAGGATTTAGGTCGGGTTCCTTAAAATTCTCATAGCCATACTTTTTTGATCTTGACGGATTTAGATTCAAAGTAATAACAGAGTGGTCTTTTATATCTCCTAAATATGGTTGTGGAAACGCATCAGGTTCAAGTTTTGTGCTTCTTTTTTTTCCTTTTTTTGTCTCCCACTCTGTTCCTTTATGTTTACTCCAAATTTTATCATTTTCCAGTAAATTTTTTTGATGGCTTTCACCTTTACTCCATTCTTCGAAGAATTCATCCCAATGATCTAAATACTCTTGAATGCTTTTAAATTCTATGTTTTCATTATATGGTTTCATACTTTAAATATTTGATTTTGGAGAAATAAATTATTTTTTTTATTTAAAGATTATTTTTTTTTCTATAATCAGCTAATATTCCAACCATTTGATTTACATCACTTACTGAGTCCCAAAGAGATCCTTGAAGCTCATCTAAATCAATTAGTAACTTAACTACGTTTTGAGATTTACCTGCTCTATCAGATTGTTGCAGGGCTTGGGTTGTTAGATTGGGGTTGATTTTATCAACTAGCGGTATACATTTTTGATGTACTATTCTTAGTGCATTTTTCTTGTCGGCTAAATGATTAGATCCTTCATAAACATCTATATAATGTCCATTTGCGCCAGAACTTATGGGATGCCTTTCAATTAAGTTCCTAGCGATTTCAATAAAATCCATAAAACTTACAGCCTTTTCTTCAGCTTTCTTATACAATTCAACTGCACGATTTTTATCAATAGAAAGTAAAATATTTGCTAAAGAAAGATAATCACCAGAAACACCATAATCTGAAGTTTCAATCATGGGCTCTGCCTTTTTAATTAGTGCTAATAAGCGATCGTTTTCATTAAGTTTAAGCAGTCTCTCCATTGCACCTACTAAGTCAAAATATTCCTTAGCAAAAACTTCCATTTTTTGTAGTATTTCGAGTCCCCATTCTTTGTCGCCTGCTGAAAATACTTCATCTGCAAACCATTCTATAGGTGTATTATCAATAAATCCGTCTTCCTCAAATTCTTTTTCAGCGGCTTTGAATACTTCTGCTTCCTTTTCTTAAGAGCTTTAATCTGCTTTGGTTCTAGTTTGTTTGTTGACATAATAATAATTTTCTTATTTATAAATAATCATTTATTTTTTCTTTTTCTCAAGAAGTTGCTTTTCCCAAATAGGGTCCCCTAAATAAGCTTCATCGGCAACAGATTCAGCAAGCCATTTAATATCACTGGATTTTTTTGCTAATTTTTCTGCCTTTTCAAATGCTTTTCTAGCGAGGTTTTTATCCCCAAGAGAAAAACCATAAGATTGACCAAGTCCTAAAAAATCTTTAAAACTCTCTGCCAAATTTTCTGCTTTTTGATATACTTTTTTTGCATAATTTTTGTCTCCCAAAAAATCTTCATCAGCAATAGAATCAGCATGAGTGTATATCTATATACGTGTGTGTTCGAGAGCATTTTCGAGAGCTACTAACTCCTCGTTCATTAAAAATATGGTCTGTTTGATATTTTTTAATAACTATCTAACTAATCATTTTCATTAATATATGAGTTTCAACAAATTTTTCATCTTCTAAAATATATTCTTTTGCTATTTTAAAACCCCCTAAACTGATACCAGAAGATTCAAAAACATGAAGTGTCTTATTATCAACCTCTAAGAAATAAACACTTCTTTTAAAACTAGAATCTATTAATGTTACCCAATCATCTAAACGTGGTATTCTTCTAGGTTTTTCTGGTTTCCGTTTGTTAGGGAAAAATTTCCAATGGAATAAGCCTAAATGCGTCAACTCTTTTATTTCTGTATACTTATACTGAATTAACCATTGTTGCATTAATGGTGTAATAAAATCTGGTAATGCAATAGTCAAGCTCATTACACTAAACTATTTAAGTGCTCATAAATCATAACCATAGCCAAAGTATCTAATTCACAATAATGTTTTAGACCTAGGGCAATTTCATCTCTTTCGGTATCGGTCATGTCGGTATATTGTATTTTACCGTATGCCGTTAATGCTGCGCCTCCATCATTTATATGGTCTAATTCGGATAAGGTATTGTTTACTTCTTCTTGTGTTAAGTTTTTATACAAAGGTGGTAACGTATTGTATGGACTAACTATTTTGCCATTTTCTTTTGTTAGCCAAACATGGTTAGGCTTAAAATTTAAACTACTTACATTAATATCAGCAATGGTTTTGCTGTATTTGTCTTGCACTAGTTTACTTGATTTTAAAACCGCTGGAAGTATTTTTTTTATTGAATTTGAACCATAACTATAAGGATTGTAGTAGTATTTTTTAATCACGTCACAAAGGTCAACCATGTTTCTTTTGGTCACTGTCCATGGATCTGGATGTTTATCTCTAGGTTTACTAATTTTTTCAATAAAAGGAATAAGTACATCTTTAAATTGATAGTTACTTGCTTTTAATTGATCTCTAATAGCATTTAATATTGTGTTTTCATGGTGCGAAAATCTAAAAATAGTACCATTATCATGCACTAATGCATCATGTAAATGTTGCATAAATATAAAATTAGGAAATTCTCCAGCTTTTGTATTTATATATTGATTTGCATGTTCAATACGTCCGTCTTTATGATAAATATGATGCGAAAATTGAAAGGCAATCTGCTCATAAGGTTTACGACCTATATGAAATGGCAACGGCACTGTAGACGTCTCAAAATCGATAAAATGTAAAGGGAAAGTCCATTTGTCTATTTCGGATTTTAAGCCTGCAACATCTACAAACTCTGTAAAGTTATTATCACGTTCTTTTTCTATTTGTAACCATTGTCGTTCTGTACGACTTAATCTTCCATCACCTTCTTTGTATTTAATATTTTCTTGGGTTAACTGCGATTTAAACAAAATACCTTGCTCCATTAATTTGGGATCTTTTAAATCCCAAACATTAAAAATATTTGATATTTTAAAATCTTCTGCTGTCCAATTATATTGTGTTTTAAAACAATGCTCGAAGCCAGACTTTTTAGTTTGCGCTGCTTCCGAATCGTCTTTTTTGTATTCACAATGTTTACATGCCGAAAATTGTGCTGGCCAATTTGGATAATAATTCTTCGTTCTTATATCAGATAGTAAATTGACTGCTTCATGAAAATCTAAATTTTCATAATATTTGTAGGTACCATCATGAATTTTTGAGACGACCTCAGTTAAATCTTCTTGATGCAACAAATTTTCACCGAGTAAATTTTTATCATTTACCAAAACGTCTACACCAGTTCGTTTGTCCGATTTTTGTTTAACTCTAAAAAACTGATTTAATCCTTCTACCGTTGCTACTTTAGATTTATCAACTAAACAGAGAAAAGGTGTTATATTATAATCTGGCAAACATAGTGCTGCAACATGAGTTTGAAAGGCGAGATCAAATAGATAAGGTTTCCAACTGCTTACTAACTTTCCTTTTTCGCCAACAAAATTATAATTGTTGTGTGGGTCTATAGATTTTGCTTTTACTTCTATTAATTGAATATCGATGCCTTTTTTAACCAAAATATCGGTTCTTACAAACAGATTGTTAGTAAAAAAAGCGGCTTCAAAAATAACGACATTTTCTTGTTTTAATAACTCGTTAGTTTTATCGGCTAAATCTTGGTAATCGTACTTTTCTTTCGGTTCTTTAATTAAATTATCTGATGGGTATTGTAAACGTGCATATTCTTCAATCTGAAAACCACCACTTGCTAACGCTTGTAAAAACGTATCTTCGTTTTTAACATTATGATAATCTTTATCATTGTTAGAAAAATAAATTTTATTTGGGCATTCTAGCCCAAGTTTAAATCGTGATTTTGAAAGTGCTTTCATCTATAAAATATTTAAGAACTAAGAAGATGCAAACCTCAAATATACAACTTCGGTTGGGTTTTAATTTGCTAAAAAATTTGTCATAATAAATAGTCCAAAACAGCGTACCAATTTGGGTATTCAGTTGAACCAAACTTAATTAATTCGCCTTCAAAATCTTTGGCGCCATTATTTGGTCTATCGTCTATTAATATATCGCCTTTTACTAAATCTTTTCGATGCGTTAAGATCAATCTTCTGTTAATTTTTTCACCAAATTGTTCTTCAATCCAAAGGCGTTTATCTGTCCAAGCCGATGGATTGTCCCATGGCGCTGTAGATAAAAAATAAACGTTATAATTAGTAGCATCTAAAAGTATATTTACGGCTTTTATAGCACCTTTTATTGGTTTTAAATCTCTAAAAATGTGGGGTATAGTATCTGGGTGCTCATCATAAGGTGAAATCTCTTTTTTAGGATGCGTGTTCATGGCAGACACAAAGTCTGCCACAACACCATCTAAATCTATAAAAAGTAATTTCATTAGCCTTCAATCAAATAATTGTAAGATTTAGCGTTGTCTTCATAATGTAAAATAAAGCCCTTATCTCTATGTATATTCTGGTCTGGTCGTATAATATTATTGTCGTATGCTAAATAACTACCAACATAATCGGGGAATGAGTGGTGAAAATCAGTATTAGCAAAACCAAAAAAGGCTAATTTTGATACATCAAAATCAGCTGCTTTAAAGTAGAAATCAAAATCAACTATATTATCATGTTCAGCTGTTATGTTGCGTTCGCGAGTATTGTAAGCGGCTAAACCTGTTGGCTCAATCCATTCAGGAAGTAATAGCACACCGTTTTCAGCTTTATTAATAGTATGTTCATCTCTATCTTCCATATTGAATTTAGCACCATTTTTATCCCAAAAAGCTTTTACCATCGCTACAGCTTTAGGGTCGTCATCTTCCTCTACAAATAATTCTATTTCACCCAAAAAATCAACTAACTTTTGTTTTGGTACAATTTCTTCTCCATCTACAGTGATAGTTATGGCAGCATCATCTTCTATAAAGTTAACCTCATCTCTTAAATTCATATCCAAAATCTCTTCATAAAATTGAAGATGACCTGCATCGCCTTCCTCAACTGTGGCTAAAAAATTGGACAATAAAGGGCAATTTGAATTGAATTTTTCCATATCAATGCTTTCCTTAAATATCTCCATGCCATCGCCACCGTACAAGGTTGTTTCATAATACATTTTTACAAACTCCTCCATAGTTTCAATATCATCATCTATGGCAAAAGACATTGCTTTTTCGCACTCAGCATAAGCTTCATCTCCTAAAAGTCCAAACATATAATTTGTTATAGAACCGCTGATATTGATGTTTATTTCCTTTAAGGTTTCAGGTTTAGCCGCTGGTGATTCCTTTACTTTTTCTGTTGTGGTATTTGTTTGGGAAATAATGGTATATCCTAAAGTTTCGGCATGTTTAAGAAAATTAGGGAAATTATCTTTTCCCCATTGTCTGCAAGCAACTATTGCTGTTCCATCCGATAAAGTGAAAGGCGCATCCATATAGAAGTCCCTTTCTTTTACGCCTGCATCTTTTTTAGCAATAACGCCTTTGCTTCCCTGAATACTATCAGGAAAAGCGGTTTGAATTTCTTCTAAACTAGGTTTATTCTTAGCTGCCCAATCTATTACGATTGCAAAAACCAATTGCCTTTTGTTAAGGTTTTCTCCTAAGCCTTCTACGGTGTACTTGGTGTAATCTCTTGCCTTAATATTTTGTCTATTTTTTTGTTTTAAAATTTATTCAATTGTACATTCATAAGTGTCTTTTATGTTGGAAGCAACTTCAGAAAAATTAATAACCCCTTTGCCTGGCAACAAAATAAGAGAAGCAAATCCTGGTTCGCCAGAGTCTATAGCTTCAATCAAATTATTTAAACGAACAAAAACTAAATCGCTCAATTTAAATTCATTTTCAACTTCTAATGCTGCCTTGAGGTGCCATTTACCATACTTTATAGTTACATCACCTTCACTTTTTAAATTACAATAGGCATAAGGTGTGGTTATAGTATCTCCAGACTCTGTTTTAACAGAACAAGTACCCACATAATCTATTAAATAATAGTTTGGCAAAATAGCTGGTTTATAGATGCCATTATCCAAATCGGTTTCGTCTTCGTCCACATTAAATTCTCCAAAGCGTTTATTGATAACTAGTTCGTTATCCAACGTTACTTTAATGATATTATCCACATCCCAACTAAATTCTTCATTATCCCAATCTTGATACATTGAGCCTAATACTTCTATTTCTAATTTCTTCATTTATTCTTCTATTGTTAAACCTGCATTATCTAATACCTGTCTTATAGGATAAGCTGCACCGTCATAAATATTATTAGCAACCAACAATAGCGTTACATACTCATTCTTAGCGATTAAATTATCTTGAGCACAGATTTGCATTAGAATTTGAATAAGTCTTGATTTTTGAGAGTTGTCAAGATGATCCGCTAAAAAATTAATAGAGTTCACCAAAAGGGCGTTATGTTTTCCCATTTTCCAGAAAATTTGAGATTGGCTATCTACGTCATCCCATACATCACGAACTGCAATTCCTTGTTCGTCATACTCATCAAAAGCGATATGCATCCAATTCATTTCACCTTCAATTACCTCTCCATCTGCTAACATGGTATGTCTTATAACAAATGCGAGGGCATGTGGCAACTTCCAATTTATTGAACCCTCTACTGTTTCTTGAATTGCTGACTTTTCTTCAACTGTCGAAACTTTTTCTTGGGTCAGTTCCTCGTCACTTACTTCATTTTCATCTGCAACATCTGCAATAATTTTATAATTCAACAACCCTGCATGTAAAATAAAATTTGAAAAATTTTCTTTTCCCCATTGATTACAAACGGCTATTTTGGTCCCATCTTTTAATGTGATCGGAGCGTTTATGTAATAATTTCGTTCATTTTTTGAATCAATTTCTGAAACCTTTCTTATAATGCCTTTACCTCCTTGAATATCATCCCACCATTGCTCTTTTAATTCCTCATAATTCATATCCATTGTACTTGCATAATGCTCCACAACTTTTTGAACCATCCTTGATTTTGCAATACCTTTTTCCCAGTTTTCAAACTTGTATTTTGTAAAGTCTTTTGCCATTTTATTTTTATTTTTATTTAAAATATTCTGTGTTTTAAACACTTCCACCATTTTGCACCAGGGATAGCAGCGGTATGAGGTGTGATGAGCTGCTGCTCAGTGCGCCGAATTTAGCGGATAGCCCTGTTGGTGCCCAAATATGTAATTACATATATATTAAGTTTTACTGCTTTTAAGATGGAATGTAATCATTATCAACTATGCAAATTGAGCCATAACATCTTCCGCCATGCGGTCATAGTCAATCGAAAACTCTTGCCACTCCGTATTTACTAGATGAACTCCACATTCTCCTTCATAATCACTGCTATCAAAACCACAATACATGAGCCATTCATCTCCAAGGGTTACAAGCCAATCGTCACCTACACCATGACTATCAAAAACGTCTTCTCCATCTCTGAGTAAGGTGTGGTCATGAGAAGCCAGATAACCCGCCAAATCTGATTCCTCGATGTCCTCAACAGTGGCGAATTCTTTTAAACTGGCATATAAATAAGATCCAAAAGAGGCATTAAAGAGTATTCTCTTTTCACTGTCTGTCTGCACTTCTTCAAAATCGAATTCTAACTTATCCAATACAAACTGAGCTAAAGGCTCTTGTTCATCATGGATTTCATACCATTCGATATAGGCACCATTCCTCATTTTTCCTGAAAGTTCCATAGCTCCTTCATTTACGATATAGTCGTACATTAAGAGATAAGACCAAAAGTCAGGATTTAACTCTGCTTGTTTTAACAAATTGGCTTCCAATGCTTTTTTATCATCGGTCGTTCTTATTAATTTCTTGAAATCATTCATTGAAAGTTGCGTAATATCAAAAGAAGCTGAAGCTGAAGCTGAAGAACCAGCTGGTTTTTCAGTAGATTCTTCTTTAGTAATCTTCTTTACATCGTATCCCAGTCCTTTTACTAGGTCTAAGAAAGGTTCGATGTTTTCAACTCCCCATTGGTTGGAAACAACCACCTTTGTGCCGTTCTTTATAGTCAATGGTTCTTCCATATTAAAACGCTTGGCGTCTATTACTTCGGATGCTTTTACCACGAATCCTTTTGAGCCTTGTGTCTCTGTTGGAAAAGCGGTTTGAATTTCTTCTAAACTAGGTTTATTCTTAGCTGCCCAATCTTTTACGATTGCAAAAACTAATTGCCTTTTGTTAAGGTTTTCTCCTAAACCTTCTACGTTGTATTTGGTATAATCTTTTGCCATAATATGTGTTTTTAATTATTGTGTTTTAATATTAGTTAGTTTAATTTTTTAATTGTTAAATAAATTATTTAATAAATCGGTGTCAATATCTAATGAATTTAAAACCGATTTTAAATTGTTTTGGTTTTTTGATAGTTTGATCAAGTGCTCTATACTTTCAACATTTGGACATACGGTTTTAAATTGATTAATATACCATTTTAATTGATGTTCTTGTTCAGGAGTGAAAGAATCTATTTTACAAATTTCATAAATGGTGAACAAAAAAGTTTTGAGATGTGCACAATTAAGAACACCACTATTAAAATAATTTACAAGATTTATATGTGAATTATTTAATTGTTCAAAAGGATCTTTTTGAGGTTCATTGTCTATAATATACAAAGCATCATATACCTCATTAACTAAATTTTCAAAATGTTTAGCATTTTTAATTTCAAAATTATTAGAGACACCTCCTTTTTCTATTCCAAATTTCCATTTTTTTAAATTTTCAGATATTATATTCCATTCTTTTTTTTGTGCCGCTTTAACAGCTAAGTTTCCAAAAAACAAATAGAATGTGGCTATGTCATGGATTATGTTCCAATCAGGAGAACCTTCTACTATATCGTCTTCGGATGTGTTCTCTGTTGGAATTTCTTCAGGTTTTGAAGTAGCATTATCATCACCTTCGGTAGTGATTACATAACCCAACGTACCAGCATGTAGTAAAAAGTTTGATAAATTTTCTTTTCCCCATTGATTACAAACGGCTATTTCTGTACCATCAGATAAGCTTAGAGGTTCTTTTATGTAATAATTTCGTTCATTCTTAGTGTCAATTTCACTCAGTGCTTTACACACGCCTTTTCCACCTTGTAAATCATCGAACCAAATTTCTAAAAACGCTGGATAAGCGCCTTCAAAGCTACTAGCGTGATGTTCTACTATTTTTTGAACTAATCGCGCCTTGTTCAAATTTGAACCTACTCCTTCAACATTATACTTTGTATAATCCTTTGCCATTATTATTATTAAATATTAGACGCTATTAATAAATTTCTTCAAAATCAAAATTTAAGACCCTTACAATTACTTAATCATTGTATAGCATTTTATAGAAGTTGAGTATATCGGCTTTGCTTGTATCAATTCCGATATACTTTAACTCCTTTTCTGCTTGGTCAATATTATCGTAAGCTCTAATTTTTAAGAACTTCCGAATATGTTCAGCTTGCTCATTCGTTATAGCCGAAGCCATCACGTCTATTCCTGAGCCATAAAATTCAATTTCGTATTGCTGCATTTTTACGCTTATTCTTCTATAGCTATACCTGCATTATCAAAAACATCTTTTATAGGATAAGGAGCACCACCAGCATAAAAATTCTTAGCGATTAGTAGTAAGGTTACATATTCATCCTTAGAGACTAAATTATCTTGAGCGCTCATTTCCATCAATAGCTGAATCAACCTTGACTTTTGTGCATTATCAAGATTAGCTGCTAGGTAATTAATACAATTCACTAATAAAGTATTATGCTTACCCAGCTTCCAATAAAATTGAGCCTGTGTGTCCACATCATCCCAAACATCACGAACTTCTATTTCTTGTTCATCATATTCATTAAAAGCAACTTGCATAACGTTTAATTCACCTTCATGAACCTCTCCATCTGCTATTATCATATGTCTTATCACAAAGGCTAAAGCATGAGGCAGCTTCCAATCAGAAGAACCTTCTACTAT